>JABLTK010026541.1_pt1 | contig 115485 bp, 87 predicted proteins | sample 7160131 | NCBI WGS metagenome assembly JABLTK01 (sample SAMN14651221, study PRJNA627086) | human gut metagenome | isolation source: feces | host: Homo sapiens | reverse complement strand
ATTCCGAAACACGCATAATCCGTATAATTAAACGCACCTCTTTCGATTTTTCCGTTATTGCATATTTTTAGAATTTCACCTTCCTTTATCGGTATTTCTTCATATTTATTTGCTTTTACATCTTCAAACAGAAAAGTTGTAATTAATGCTTTCCACAGAATTTCCTCCGTACTGGCATACACATACAATTTTTATTCCGGAAAATACAATATACTTAACGGACTGTCGCCCTTTACAAGATATATATTATCTTCATTATCCAGAATACTGAACGAAAAACTTCCTGCTATTTCCTCTGCCATAAACTTCAAGCTTTCCATACTAAGCTCACCCTTATGTTCTATCAGCTGAACGGCTATATAACTGTCGGTCTCTATTTTCGTATTTTTAAGATTATACGTCTCCCTTAAAATATCATCATTTCCGAGTACGCCATTATGCGCAAGAGCAAACTGTGTTTTCCCTGCCTTTCCGGGAAACGGGTGGTTATTGTAATTATGTTTTTCACTTCCCTGTGTTGAATGTCTTGTATGCCCTATTAAAGCTCTTACTCCGTCATTATGCTTAAAACTTACCGAATATGCTGATTTGCCCTCTTTACAGATATACACCTTTCCGTTTTTGTTAATCGCTATTCCTACTGCATCGGTTCCTCTTACGGCTGATTCCTGTGCAAGTGCATTTGTAACGGCTGACAGGCTTTTTACCGGTTGTCCGAAGCTTAAAAATCCATATAATCCGCACATATTATCTGACCTCCTCATTCACATACAGCCGTTTCATTTTAAGGTATTCAATTAATTCAGCCTTACTTTCGGGAATGTGCGTTACAAACTCACTCCATGACATCCCCTCAATTCCGCAATCGTCCATTTGCAGCGCGTGTCTGCATATCTCCTCTACCAGCTGCAATGTTGCAATAAACGTTTTGTAGCGCAAAGTTCCTCTGAATAATCTGAATTCTATTGTAGAATAGTTTTCAAGATTCACTGCAACATATCTTCCGCAATGCTTATCCTTTGCCTTTTTGTATGTATCTTTTGCGGTAGTGGATATTCCGTATCTTGACGCCCAGCGGTTCATATTTGCTTCCGTTCTTCTTGAAAATTTCAACAATTCATTCCAATGATTTTCCACAAAATATACAACCCTTGATATTGCGTCCTCCTGATCCTGATATGTTTTTCCAAATATGTTTCTGTTAACGTGAATATGAAGTCCGCAGGTGTCGGTCTGGTGCGAATAATATCCCATGGATAACGCCTTTCTGAATAATTCCTGCCACGGCATACAATTAGTATGATAATCAAGCGTCATCGGATGAGATACTATTTCAAATCCGCTGTTGATACTTCCGTCATGCTTGCAATAGATATGTGGTTCATTTGCATTTGCGGTATCAAGCAGCATTTCTGCATTGCTGTCACACTCTCCGCCCTCGTCTATTTCAAGCTCCACTCCCATATACAAGCTGCCGTCACCGTAAAATATGGGTTCCGGTTTATACCCGTAATCGTGTATCGGCGCATTGTTTAACACATCATAACAGCCGTTGCAGTATGGTTCATCACTACCGTCAAAGTAACAAGCATCATCATACGAAATTAATCTTCCGCAGCGCTCGCAATGCGTATAGTATTCGTTATAGCAGCGCTCACATAATACTGTATTTTCATTGCCCTCCGCATCATCTCGCCATATCCGTGTACCGCAGCAATCGCAATTTGTTGTACGGCTGTTAAAACAGCTTTCACACATTTCAACATTATTGAACCGACGTGTTTCCTCCTCCGTTAAGATGTGTCCGCAAAACTCGCACACGTATTCCGTTTTTGTTTCTTTTGTTTTCATTGTCTTCTCCCTTCAAAAATTTATATACTAAAAAAAAGCATCGCTCAGATACTCTTTCGTTAATATATTATATATTTGAAATTTGTGAGAACTCGATTTTCCTCTGACTAACAATGAATTTACTGAATAAAAAAATGCTAATAAAAATGCTAATTGGTTTAAAAAATGACCTAAAATCATCTATTTATATACATTTATTTCCAAATAATCATCAATTTTGCAAGGCAAACAAAAACCCCGAAAACCGCATAAATACTACGGTTTTCGGGGTTTTAATTTTGGCAGGGGTACAAGGACTTGAACCTTGGGCACGCGGTTTTGGAGACCGCTGCTCTACCAACTGAGCTACACCCCTATGATTAAAAAAACACTACTTACATAGTATACTTTAAAATCTTCCAAAAGTCAAGCTTTTTTTATTAAAATCTCAAAAAAAATAAACATAATTAAAAATTCAATGTATCATATGTAAAAATATGGTCAATAATGCTAAAAAGACTATAAATATACAAGAAAGGACTACTGCAAAATGAAAATTTTGAAGAATAGTATTATTGCTGCATCATATTTATTATTAATCGCATTATTTTTTGCCGGAGGTTACGCAATCGGCAATGTCAGCACAAAAAACATCGTAGCCGCCACTCCCGAGCCGACAGCCGCATTAGAGGCGGTTTCCGACGGGAACATTATATACGGTCTGCTGCTTGAATCCGGAAAGCTTAATCTGTACAGCATAAAAGACAACCACCGGGAGCTTATTGCCGAAGAAAGCATTACTGAGGAAATATATCCACCCGATGACATAAGAGACCTAAAAAGCGGCTTGATTTTTGACAATTTTGACGAGGCACAAGCCTTATTTGAAAACTTTGTTTCTTAATTATGAACATTTTGTTAAAACGACAAAACAGAGAAAAATGAAGATATTCAAAGCATTTCAAAGCATTTAAAGCGAAATCCCAAAAAATCAGTCTGTTTTGTTGTTTGATTAATTATGGTAAAAAGTCCATAATACACTTGTTAGCACTCGAAAGGATTGAGTGCTAACAGATGGAATTAATCAGAATACTTAAGGAGGTAATATACTATGAATATAAAACCATTAGCAGACAGAGTTGTAATTAAGATGCTCGAAGCGGAAGAAACCACAAAGAGCGGCATCATTCTTACGGCAAAGGCACAGGAAAAGCCGCAGGTAGCAGAGGTTGTTGCGGTAGGTCCCGGCGGAGTTGTTGACGGAAAAGACATCGTTATGGAGGTTGCTGTCGGAGATAAGGTTCTTATTTCAAAATATGCGGGAACGGAAGTCAAGGTTGATGGTGACGAATACACGATTCTGAGACAATCTGATATTTTGGCAAAGGTTGAATAAGGGAGGAATATATAATGGCTAAGGAAATTAAATACGGACAGGACGCAAGACACGCTCTCGAAAGCGGAATTAACCAGCTTGCGGACACAGTAAAAATAACACTCGGTCCTAAAGGCAGAAATGTTGTTTTAGGAAAAAAATTCGGTGCGCCGCTTATCACAAATGACGGTGTAACAATTGCAAAGGAAATTGAGCTTGAAGACCCGTTTGAAAACATGGGCGCACAGCTTGTAAGAGAAGTTGCAACAAAGACAAACGATGTTGCAGGTGACGGTACAACAACCGCTACATTGCTTGCACAGGCTTTGGTAAGAGAGGGTTTGAAGAACGTAGCGGCAGGCGCTAACCCGATGATTGTCAGAAAGGGTATCCAGAAAGCCGTTGACGCAGCGGTTGAAAAGCTTGTTGCCACAGCCAAGAAGGTTTCCGGCAAAGATGATATTGCAAGAGTTGCCGCTGTTTCAGCTGCAAACGACGAGGTAGGCGCATTAATCGCCGATGCAATGGAAAAGGTTACTGCCGACGGTGTTATTACGGTTGAAGAATCAAAAACAGCCGAGACATATTCCGAAATTGTTGAGGGTATGCAGTTTGACAGAGGTTACATTACCCCGTACATGGTAACAGATACAGATAAAATGGAAGCGATTCTCGATGATGCTCTTATCCTTATTACCGATAAGAAGATTTCAAATATCCAGGAAATTCTTCCTCTCCTTGAACAGGTTGTACAGGCAGGCAAAAAGCTTGTTATTATAGCCGAAGATGTTGAGGGTGAAGCGCTTTCAACATTAATCGTAAACAAACTAAGAGGAACATTTACCTGTGTTCCGGTAAAAGCGCCGGGATTTGGCGACAGACGTAAGGAAATGCTTCAGGATATAGCAATTCTTACAGGCGGTCAGGTTATTAGCGAAGAACTCGGTCTTGAACTTAAAGATGCACAGTTAAGCCAGCTCGGACACGCAAAGCAGGTTAAAATCCAGAAAGAGAATACAATCATTGTTGACGGCGCAGGCTCAAAAGAAGCAATTGCAGACCGTGTAAAGGTTATAAGAAACGCAATTGACGCCAGCACATCAGACTTTGATAAGGAAAAGCTCCAGGAAAGACTTGCAAAGCTTGCCGGCGGAGTTGCCGTAATCAGAGTAGGTGCTGCTACCGAAACAGAAATGAAAGAAATGAAGCTTAGAATAGAAGACGCTCTTGCAGCTACAAAGGCTGCCGTTGAGGAGGGTATAATCTCCGGCGGCGGAACAAGCTACATTGATGTTATTCCTACTGTTGCAAAACTGCTTGACAAAACAGAGGGCGACGAAAAGACAGGTGTTCAGATTGTATTAAAGGCTCTTGAAGAACCTGCTTGGCAGATTGCCAAGAATGCAGGTCTTGAAGGCGCAGTAATCGTTGACAAGGTTAAGTCATGCAAACCCGGTGAGGGATATAATGCGCTTACTGCTCAATACGGCGATATGCTTGCAATGGGTATTGTTGACCCGGTAAAGGTTACGCGTTCCGCATTGCAGAATGCCGCTTCGGTTGCTTCGATGGTACTGACAACAGAAAGTCTTGTTGCCGATAAGCCCGAACCGCCGGCTCCGGCTCCCGCAATGGATCCGTCAATGGGTGGAATGTATTAATTTAATATTGAAGTACAAAGCCGTACCTTTTGGTACGGCTTTTGCGCCCTTTTTGCGGCGATTTTACGAAAAGAGGTTTATTTAATGGATAATTTACATGAAGAATGCGGTGTTTTCGGCATATTCCGCAAAGACGCAGGCAACGTTGCCAACATGGTTTACTACGGCTTATATGCGCTTCAGCACCGTGGTCAGGAAAGCTGCGGAATAGTTGTAAACGACGACGGTGTTTTTGTGTCACACAAGGATATAGGGCTTGTCAGCGAGGTTTTCACCAAAGATGTTATGGATGATTTTCCGCAGGGAAAAATAGCTGTCGGTCATGCAAGATACGGAACGACAGGCGGTACAAACAGAAGGAACTGCCAGCCTATCGAGGTAAATCACCATAAGGGCAAGCTTGCTCTTGCACACAACGGAAACCTTTCCAATGCATACACATTGCGCTATCAGCTTGAACAGGCAGGCGCGATCTTCCACACCACCAGCGACACCGAAACCATCTGCTATGTTATCACGCGCGAACGGCTTACCGCCCCATCGATAGAAGAAGCTGTAAAAAGGGCAATGTATAAGCTTGACGGCGCATATTCAATCGTAATGATGTCCTCTACAAAAATGATAGCTGCCAGAGATCCGTACGGATTTCGTCCTCTTTGTTACGGAAAAACTCCCGACGGCACATATGTCGTTGCATCGGAAAGCTGTGCGCTGCAAAGTGTGGGAGCGGTTTTTGAGCGCGATATTCTCCCCGGAGAAATACTTACCTTTTCCGACAGCGGCATAAAATCCGATACCGAACACTGCGGCAGAACAGACCATAAAATGTGTATCTTTGAATACATCTACTTCTCACGCCCCGATTCAGTCATAGACGGTATTTCCGTTCACGCATCAAGAAAGCTTGCCGGAAAAATTCTTGCACAGGAATATCCCGTTAAAGCCGATGTTGTGATTGGTGTTCCCGATTCGGGAATAGACGCCGCACTCGGCTATTCGGAGGAGGCTAACATCCCCTACGGCATTGGCTTTATAAAGAATAAATACATAGGCAGAACGTTTATTTCACCCGGTCAGAATGAGCGCACTGACGGAGTAAGGATAAAGCTTAATGCTATAAGCGAGTCGGTAAGGGGCAAAAGTGTTGTTATGATAGACGACTCAATTGTGCGCGGCACTACCAGCGGACGTATAGTTAAACTGCTGCGCGATGCGGGAGCAAAGGAAATTCATGTGAGAATATCCTCACCGCCGTTTTTGAATCCCTGCTACTACGGTACAGATGTAGATTCGCGTGAAAATCTGATTGCCTGCCATCACTCGGTTGAAGAAATTGCTGATATCATCGGCGCCGACAGTCTCGGCTATCTGCCGATAGAACGTTTAAGCGAATTAGTGGGGCATAATCAGTATTGTTCCGCTTGCTTTGACGGAAAATACCCCACACCTATCCCCGATGAAACAAATAAAAATCGTTTTGAACGTAAATTATCCGAAAAAAAATAAATGATGCGCTCTAATCAGGATGGTGTAAAAAAAGAGTGCAGAACACTTCAAACGCATCGGACGGCGTACGTGTGTACCAAGGCCGCACGGGTCGGCAGCAGGCTATTCCTGCTGCCGGCCTCATGAGTGGTGCGTTTGAAGTGTAGTTCAAGAGCAAAAACAGATAGAAATCCGCAGTTTTACTGGTTTTAGCCTAATGAACACAGCCATGAGGCAATTATCGCCCGGCAGACTTCAAGTGGGTTTAAGCGAAAATTTCAAGGCAACAAAACATAGAAAAGCATACAGCGGAAAAAGCGTTTTTTCATGATTGATCTCATCTTTTTTAGCTATTTTAAACTCCTGCCATAACCGTAACAATCTGCCATGCCTTTACCGGAACGGAAACGGTATTGCCGTTTATTTTGGCATTATTTTCTTCGGTATCCTCCTCGTTTAGGTTTACGTTTTTCGCCCATTGTACTGTTTTTCCGAACTTTATAATGGCATTCGAAGCTTTATCCGAGGCATTGAATACTCTTACCGCATATGCGCCGTCCTCACGCTCCGCACACTTTAATATGCTCAGGCATATGTTTTCTCCGTCAATACGGAAAACGCCTTCGGGAGCAACGAGCTTTTCTTCCTTTTCCACCTCACGATACATACTTATTGTTCCCACCGCAAGCTTATCCTGAATTTTCAGCAAGTCCGCATACGAAACAGTATTATCAATCGGCGCCAAAACAAATTTATACTTATGCTCACCCAAAAGCTGCCCTCTTTTTTCACCGTTTGTTGCAACCGTTTTTTTGAAGCTTCTTAAAAGCGTAACATAAAGCGTTGAATTTTTATCCGCCGTACTTCCGCATTCGTGCAGTCCCTCAGCCGAAACGAATGCCAAACCGTTTCCGGCTGCATCTCTGCGGCCGACAATTCCGTTCATTGCCTTTTCATACTGCTCAGGTTCACGCCACTGTTCGGTTGCATAATCTATGCCTGCTTTTCTTGTGCAGCAGTAGAATGCCTGACCCGCAAAATATGTATTGCTGTCCGTATATGTCGGCATTACCAGACGCAGCCTGTGATCCTTAACTCTGTTATCAAATGTCATTTCGACATCCGCATAACGCGCATTTTCCGACAGTCCCACCTCAAATACAACAATGCAGTTTTCATACTCGCTGCTTCGTCTTTGAGTTGTTTGGTCTATAATCATTTCCTTGGGCAGCGAGATTTCCTTTGTGATTCTGAACATGCATCTTGAACATCCGCTTTCGATTTTTTCAACTCTGCATCCGCCAAAACCCGAATATACCATTCTGTCCTCTTTTGCATCGGCATGATACCAGCCGTCGCCTATCTCGGAATTATCGGCAAGCGAAAGCTGATTCTTATAAATTTTGCCGGTTTTCTTGTCAAGCATTGATATTGTTCCGTCAGTATTTATTTCGATTCTGACATAATCATTCTCCATATAATCAGAGCCCGACTCCATATGCTCCAGATATCTTGACGGCTTTTCCGACTCGACAATACGGTATTCGCTTGTTCCTCCGGCAGGCATAAACGCACGGAAGGTTATGCGGTAAATATCAACTGTTTCGTTTACCTGATCCTTTACCCTCTTTATCTGTCCGTTTCTTATTTCCTTAATCTGATACGGTATCTCCCTGCCCTCAAAATCAACAAGCTTAAAGCTGTTCATAAACTCATATCCGAACGGCACAGCCGAATACTTTGACGGATAATTCTGCTTCATTCTCAATTCCGCCGTCACCACCTCGTCACGGTCATACGGCAGAGTATTATACAGTGTAAGTATTGCGTCCGTCTGCTTATTTTGAGGATTTATATGCGGTCTTGACGCTTCTGTAAGATAATTTTCCTCAATCACATCGCAAAGCTCTTTTGTCTGGTCAAAACGGTATTCCATATCTTTATGCACCTGATCTATCGAGCAGCCGCATATGGAATCGTGCGGATGGTTCTGAATCAGATATTTATAAGCAAGCTTTAAATAATTTCTGTTAATCGGTCTGCCTGCCGCTTTGGCATATACAAGCATGGGTTCAATAACCTTTTCAAGCCTGTTCTGACATTGGTCATTTGCTTTTTTCAGCGTATAATAGCTTGAAAGAGTATTTGTTATAACATCGGGAAAACCGCATTTATTAGTCTTATTCATCTCCCCTTTTATGACCTCTAACTGCGAACGGTACTGTTCGAGCTTTTTTCCGGCTTCAATCAAATCCACATGGTGAACGTTTGCGTCAGGCAGAATTTCTTTAAGAATTTTTATATATTCCGGCGTTTCACGGTGCATCTCGGTGTGGTCGAGAGCGTCCATCGCAACATACACGGGAATATCGGACGTGGCGAGCAAAAATTCCATATATTTTTCCGCTTTGACTTTAATATCTTTAAGCTCATTTATTGATATTCCGCGTTCTTTATCAATAACTTCAAGACAAAATTCACCGTAGCCGTTTTTATTTCCCATACGGAAGTTTATGCATTCGCTTCCGTCCGGCGACTGCCAGACAAAATACGGACACGTATCGCTGTAATATCCTCTGCTGAACAGCGAATATTTTATATTAAATCCGTTAAAAATCTGAGGCGTCTGCGCGATGTGTCCGAATATATCGCAGATATATCCGAACTTCCACGCCTCCTTTGCTCCCCATTTTTTCGCCAGCTCATGACCTATCATCAGATTTCGTATAAGGCTCTCTCCCGATAGGTTGAACTCATCGGGCATTACATACCACGGACCTATTTTTATTCTGTTTTCGGCTATGTATTTTTTTAATTTTTCCGCATTTTCCGGTTCGATTTCGGCATAGTCCTCAAGGACTATGGTCTGTCCGTCCAGGTGAAAAACCTTAAAATCGGGAATGGTTTCCAATCCCTCCAAAAGGCCGTTCATCATTCTTACAAGACGAAATCTGAATCCCTGAAACGTCTGATACCACTCTCTGTCCCAATGCGTACCCGAAAAGTAATATATATCTTTGTTTTTGCCCATTTTTGATCTCCATTTTATTCATATTTTACCACAACGGCTTCTCTGATATTTTCATATCTTCTGTAAATAAAAAGCATTGTATCGGAATTAACGGTAAAGCTGCCGTCGCTGCTTATCGTGCCTGCTGAAACAATATCCGCAAGACTGCCCTTTGATACTGTTTTCTGCTTTGCGTCATATATCGTAACGGGGCAGCCGCCGCCGTTTAACGATGCCGAAACAACTTTGCCGTACGGATTGTCTCCCATATACAGCGACACTGCATTTGTTGATTTTGCATATACGTACCCGAACATATTTGCCCATTCCGCCTGATACATTGAGCCGCCTATGCGCACGGATATCTGCGGTGATGGGTGATCTGCAAGCGATATTAGCTTATCGGCGCTCACTGCTTTTCCGCCGGAGATTTCCACGCGGATTACATCGCCAGTTTTTAGATCAGCCGGAAAGACACCGTCCTTATCCTCGGGATATTCAACTTCACTTCCGTAGGAAATGCCGGCTATCTTCTTTTTGATTTCATCATCACCGTCCGCATATTCGGAAACATTGCGTATCGTTACAATTTTTGTATCGTAAAATCTATCCCTCGACGCATACACCGCCGCCTGTGAATTTAACGTTGCGTCGGCATTATAAAAGTCAATATTGGAATAGAACATACCCTCTTTAAGCTCAGAGGTTTTCAGGGATTTTATATTTTCCGTATTGAGACTTGACGTGCGCTTATCCTTATCGGGGTCTTCAAAAACCGCCGCCGACGCGTCTATAAGATATTTTCCCATTACGCGCGTATTGTTGCCGTACCATCTTGCACTGCTGACGCTGCCGCTTTTTGAAAAATCGCCCAGCGTATAACCGTATTCATTTTCCGTGCCGTCCGATACCTGCATTGCGGTCAGATCTCCGTCACCGTTTAATCTCACACGTACAATCTGCCGTATATAACCTCCGTTTGCATCACGCAGGCGCAAGTCATTTTTCAGCTTTTCGGACGCTGTCGTTTTTCCGTTTACACTTACTTTTTTTGCGGTGTAGGCGTCAAAAGCATTGCCGTCCGTCATCATTAGTCTTATCACCGTTGTGTCCGGCTCGGTTTCCGGCGTGTACATTCCTACATAATAGGCATATTTCCAGCCTGTTCCGTAGGTTTCCTCAGCGGTTACGATTTCGCCGTATTTATTAAGCCTGATAAGATATGATGAACCCATCTTTGGCAGCTCCGCTCCCATTACTTTATTCTCTATATCCTCCAAAAGGCTGTACGACGCAATATATTTTTCTCCGTTTATCTGATAATACGGTCTTATATCTGTACCGCTGCTCTCTATTTTTCCGCTTACGGTATTTGTTGAAATGTAAATTGTTATGACGTTTTTATCGTGCGGTTCGCAATAAGACACTACACAATCGGCATTAATGCTGTCATCCCCCGACAGTGCTCCGTCATTGTCATAAATCGTTACGTTATCATATTCCGACAAATCAATAATTTTGCCGTTTGCACCGTATATCTTTCTGTTATCCGTCTCATAAGCATTTACTTTGAAATCCTTATATTCCTCTATCACGATAACATCATAATAACCGTCGCCGTCATTATTTATAAGCGTTATAAAACCGCTTTTGATTTTTAAATCATCATTTCCGAACTGCGGATATGCCGAACCATTATATATCAGATTGGCGGACGCAGACAGCTTTGCCGTTTTACTGCTGCCGTTTTTGTAATACACAACATTGTTTATTCCCGTGGAATCCTTATTCAGATTTTCCGCATCTATACGTATTATTTCGTTCCTGTTCGCCCTGTCGGTAATGTATACAAGCTCCTCCTCGTCACCGTAATAGTAATACGACGAATAATGACCGAGATATGCCGCATAGGCGCTGTTTCCGTCATACGACAGTGTTCTGCTGCCGATTGTTATATGTCTTGCTCCGGCTTTTGAGCTGCCGTCAAGCGCAGTCACGCCGTTATCCGTTACAATACCGTAATCCTCCCATATATCGCAGTATTCCGCAATCATGGTTCTTCCCTTTTCCGTCACGTAGCTAACGCTGCTGCCGTCCTTTTTTTCAACATACACAAGGGAAAGCGCCGCATTCTTTAAAAGCTTTATACTTTCCTCTGCGGTTATTTCACGGTCTGAACCGCTGACACCTTTAAGTAATCCAAGCTGTGCCGCTATATATGTATATCCCTTTGAATAACCGCCATGCTCCGTAACCGCCGCTCTTTTATAACCGAGAGCAGTCACCGCAACGGCACACGCCTGTTCAACGGTTATCGGCGAATCCGGTTTGAATCTGTATTCATCAACACCGTTTATTACATTCATATCACGAAGATAATATATCTCTTTTTCGTAGCGGCTGCCTTTCGCTACATCAATAAAGCCGTCAGAGGGTACGGAATAGTCCGTAAATCCCATCATTTTTGCCTGTACGGAGGCAAACTGCGCACGCGTCACAGTACTGTCCTTTGCAAGCTTTCCGATTTCTTCGTCCAGAAATCCGAGACTGTTCAAAAGAATATATTCCTCCGATTGAGAAGCTTGCAGCGAAACAGGATCTGCTGTGTTCTGTTCACCGTACACTACCGTTGACAGCAATAATATTATCGAAAGAATAGCTGCTGTTTTTCTTCTCAGATAGCTCATTTATCAATTCCTCCGTTACTCTGGTATTTCATACACTCATAAATCATTTTTGCCGCCTGTGCACGGCTTACCGGTTCCGACGGCGCAAAAGCTCCGTCAATACCGTTTATAATGTTTGCCTCACTCAGTCTGCCGATGCTTTCATATGCGTAATCCGATATTTCAGCTTTGTCGGAAAAATCCGCATCGGGTTTATTTGAGCTGTCAGCCGATTTATACTTTATAATCGCTCTGTCAAGCATAACCGCAGCGTCCTGACGTTTTATATTCAGACCTCTGCCGAAAATATTTTCCTCAATGCCGTTTACAATTCCGTCCCTTGTCACCGCCGCAATATATCCGCAGCACCAGTCATCGGGCGCAATATCATCAAAATTACATTCTCCCGTACCGTCCGAAATTTCAAAAGCAAGCGCAATAAGCTTTACAAACTCCTCACGTGTTACATATTTTTCGGGTTTAAAGCTTCCGTCCTCGTAACCGTCAATAATATTCATGGTTTTTAACGCTTTTACCGACGGATATGCCCAATGTCCGCTGTTCATATCTCCGAAAAGCTCCTCGGAGGGCGTATTGTTATCGGTATTAACCCCAACGTTCATCGACGGTCTTCCCGAGGTTGAACCGCCGCCTCCGCCGCCGTTACCTCCGCCGCTCGGCTTAGTTCCGGTATTGTCGGAATTTTTAAGCTTTTGAATAACCTCCGAAAGCTTACTGCGAAATTCCGATGCCGAATTGAATTTTATTCCGTCAAGCTGACGCGCCGCTTTAAGCGAATCCAGCTTTTTGTACTCGGTCATTAAATCCGTTACGCCCAGAATATCCGCGTATTTTGTAATATATTCGCTTTTCTTCTCTATACTGCTCTTGTTTATTTTCGCAAGCGCCACAGCCTCCGGAAATGCCGCCGTCATATCAATGTGATTTTTTATTCTGCCTATGCTTTTGCACATATTCTGAATAATGCGGCAGGTTTCCTCCTGCTCGCTTATATAATCAGCATTTTTCAGATCAAATCCGGCAATATCATTGTTTTCCTCCAAATATGCCGGAATATCCGCCGGATTTTTTTCCTTAACAGCCTTTACAAGTCCCGCAAAAGTCCACGCATTTTTTACCTGCTGCAAGTTTTTAAATCCGCCGTTTAACGCTCTTTCGCCGCATATATAAGAATCTCTCCAGCTGTTATCCGCATCTCCCGCGATTTGCAGCGCCGTACTTAATTTTGTATAAATCAGATTTGCAATTCCCTTTTCCGGTGCGGCATTTACCTCTTTAAGAGCCTCGTCTATATCGTTTTTCCCCAAAATCACCGTTTGTGCCTGTGCTTTTGCGTTTTCTGCGTCATATCCGCCGCCTCTTGCAAAAAATTCATAGGTTCCGCTCTCTATATCGTCTCCTATATCAACGGTCATTAAAATGCTGCCGTTTTGAGCGCACAAACCCTCGGTAATTCTCAGATAATCGGTATACTGCGGTGAGTCAATACCGCTCTTTGTCATTACTATATTGATATATGACGGATATTCGAGCGTACTTGTATATCTCAGCTCCGCCTTTTGGGTTTCATAATTCATCGAAGCCGTCAGCTCTGAGGCATCGGCAGATATGCCTGCCGCCGACAATGCCATAACCGCCGCCGACAAGCCGAATAATGTTTTTATGTCCATCATGATACTCTCCTTTTAACCTTTAAGCGCGCCTACCATTACGCCCTTAACGAAGTATTTCTGCAAAAACGGATATATACATAAGATAGGCACGGTTGCGGCTATGATTACCGCATATTTTACGCTTTCCGCCACACTTATTCCGTCTGCCGCTCCGACGCCCTGCGTCATTGAATTTGTATCATTTTGTATCAGAATTTCCCTTAAAACAAGCTGTAACGGGAACTTTCCCCTGTCATTAAGGAATATCATGGCATTGAACCATTCGTTCCAATGCGCAACTCCGTAATACAGAACCATTACCGCTATGATTGATTTTGACAGCGGTATTATAATCTGCGTCAGAACTCTCACGTGTCCGGCTCCGTCTATATATGCCGCTTCTTCAAGGCTGTCGGGTATTCCGATAAACGAGGTACGCATAATTATGAGATTATATGTACTTATTCCCGATGGAATAATCAGCGACCACAATGAATTATACATTCCGAGCATTTTTACCGTCAGATAAAACGGAATTATTCCGCCGGAGAAAAACATTGTAATCATAATCATAATCATTACCGCGTTTTTAAGCATTACATTCTTTCGTGAAAGGAAATATGCGCCGAGCGAGGTCATGAATATATTGAACGCCGTACCTGCAACCACAATAAATATTGTATTGAGGTACCCCGAGCCTATAACGGGATTTTTCAGCACAGCGGCATACGCCGCCGTATTAAAGCCGATAGGCGCCCAGAGCAGTCCGCTGTGCGACATAAGACTTCCCGAATCGCTGAACGATGCAAAAAGCACATACAGCATAGGATATATGCACACGAGGCTCAGAAATCCCAAAAACAAGGTGTTCAGGCAAACAAAAATATTTCTTGATAAACTGTTTTTCATTTATATTACCTCCCGCGCATTACCACAATGATGATTCCGTAAGCTTTCTGCTCAGCATATTTGTACCGAGCAGGAAGATTACGTTTACTGCCGAGTTGAACAATCCGACGGCTGAACCGTAGCTCCATTCAAATTCCTGGAGACCTTTTCGGTATGTAAAGGTAGATATAACGTCGGCGGTTTCGTATGTTGAGGGGTTATATAAAAGTATTATCTTTTCGTAGCCTACATTCAGCACACTTCCCATTCGGAGTATAAGCATAATTACTATCGTCGGCAATATGCCCGGAATACTTACATGAAGTACCTGTCTTAATCTTCCGCAGCCGTCAAGCGATGCCGCCTCATACAGCTGAGTATCGACTCCCGCAAGCGCAGCTATATATATAATCGAGCCCCAGCCTATTCCCTGCCATATTTCCGATATTATGTATACAGGAACAAATGCGTTTGGTTTCATCAGAAGCGATGTGCTGTCGTTTGTAAATTTGGACACTATCTGCGTAATAATTCCGTTTGTGCCGGTAAATGATTTAATAATTCCGCACACTACCACAAGCGATATAAAATGCGGCAGATAGGTTATTGTCTGTACGGTTTTCATATACTTTTTGCTTGTTACCTCGTTGATTAACAGCGCCAGAATAATCGGCGCCGGAAAACCGAAGATTATCGAAGCAAGGCTTATGTGCAGTGTGTTTTTAAGTATTCTTAAAAAATATACACTCTTGAAAAAGTCTTTGAAATTCTGAAGTCCCACCCACGGACTTCCCGTATATCCAAGCGCCGGATCATAATTCTGGAACGCTATCGTTATTCCGTACATCGGCAGATATGCAAACAGTATATAATAAATCAGAACCGGCAGTACCATGATATAAAGCACACGGTTGCGCACTATATCTTCTTTGAGCCGCACTCCGAAGCTTTTTTTCATTTTCGTTCCGCCGGAAACGGAAGATTTTTTTGATGTATGTGATTGCATTGTTTTCTCTCCATTCTGTAAATATCCCGCTTTGATTTTTGAGCAGATATTATCTGCTCAAAAATCTTTCATATGCCGCCTGTTTGATTTCAAGCGCACGCTTAATGTTCATATTTTCAATATTTGAAACATAGTTTTTGTAATTATCCAAACTTTCCGAACCTACAATAAATTTAACGGTCATTTCGTCGCGGTAGGTTGTGATTTCGTTTATAATCTTGCTATACTCGCTTGTTTCTTCCTCTGTCATTGTTATCTGCGGAACGGCGTGCTTTTCATGATTATTGTTTCCCCATACGCTTAAAGCCTCCTGCTGCTGCGGAAGTGCATAGTACTGCTCGATATAGCGTGCGTCCTGAACAAACGGACCTTCGTTTGCCGCTCTTACATAAAGCGGAAGCGCCTGTGACATTGCCAATCCGTTCGGATTCTTTGTTATAACATCGGTATAGGTCGGATAACCGTCCTTCATCTCGTAGCTTTCGCCCTCAATACCGAAGTTATTGAGCATTTCGCCTTCTTCGCTGTAAGAATAATCAAGGAAACGTGCCGCAAGCTCTTTATTCTTTGACTTGCCTGTGATAGCTGCATTGTTTATAGGCGAATATTTGAACTGCTTATTTCCGAATTCCGCTTTCTTTCCCTTTTGGCTTGATGCAAACGGCGCTGCCGCAAGGTCAAAATCCTTGCCGCTGTTGGTATTGAGATAAAGTCCCATTTGTCCGCCTCCGGCGCCGAATGTCACCGCTGCCTTGCCGCTTAATATATTCGAGTTTTTGAGATTCAGGTCGGTAATGGCAAAGTTGTTGTCTATATAGCCTTTTTTATACCATTCGTTCATCTTTTTAAGATATTCGAGATAATTATCCGTAACAGCTCCGTACTGAACCTTTCCGTTATCATCAATGAATAAATCGTTGCTTATATCATACGCACCGCAGAAATATGCCAAATCTCCGGTAGTCATGCTAAATACGCTGTCACACTTTGTTTTCAGCTTTTCAAGAACCTTATCCCACTCGTCTATCGTTTCCGGCATTTCCAGTCCAAGCTCCTTCATCCAGTCGCTGCGAACCATAAATCCCGCTGTTGACAAAAGCTTTTCATCGTTTCTGATAAACGGATATACATAGTATTTGCCGCTGTCCGTTTTTATTGATTTGTCAATATCGGGATTTTCCGATAAATATTTTTTGAGATTCGGTGAGTAATTATCAATCAAATCATTCAAGGCAACGATTGTATTCTTTGCAATTGATGATTCGGGGTTTCTCGCCAGCCAGTCGGTCTGAATAATATCGGGAAGCTCTCCCGAAGCAATCAGCAGATTCAAAACCTCCGCGTCCTGTCCCTGTGCAGGGTGCAGATATTCAACCTTTATTCCCGTTTTTTCCGTCAGAGCTTTTGCAAACGGCGTTTCTCCGAAATTCTTTACACTCGTTCCCAGAGCCGCCGGCAATCCCATCCACAATTTTAATGTAGCGTCGCTTTTAATCGGATAGCTTACCTCCCCCGCAGGCATATTCGATTTTGTATTCTGTTCCTCTTTTTTTCCGCAGCCTGTCGCCATTGACGCAAGCATTGCCGCACATAATATTGCTGTTACTGTTTTTTTCATTGTAAACCTCCCTATGCTATTTAACTACTTCCACATTTTTTATATTTACGTTTGAATACTGCGAACCGGTTATGTAAAAATCGGTTTTGAATTTTCCCGCATTGCCGAGATTCATATCGTCAATCGTAATTTCGCAGGTTTTCCACTTTCTTGTGTTAGTGCGTTCTATTTTAATCGACTTGTTCTCCCTGTTCGCAAGCTCGGCATCCGATTTCCAGTTAGATGTATAATACAGACTCAAAGGCTGTCTGCCGTTGTCAAGATAGGTAATTCTTAAAGTTACCTTTTTAGCCTCTGTCGGGTCTGCTTTTTCCGCTATATCGCAGTAAACTCCGTTTCCCGGCTCGGCTCTGTAATACACTTCGCCGTTGTCCGTGATTTCCTCCGTATCGCTTACGGAATCCTTTCCGGTAAAGATTGTAACATCCTCCGAAAGCTGTTTATGCTCCAAAGTTTTGGCGTCCTTTGTAAATTCCGAAATATCCGCCCAGCCTACGCCCAGCATACCGTTTTCGTCAATCATCTGCCAGCTTACATAATGTCCGTCATAACTTATAACGGGATGCGGCTGGTACGGATGCTGCGGATTGTTATGTGTCTTGAACTTTGCCAGACGATGCGATTCATAAGTATTCGTGTTTATAAGCACAATCTCGGAAAAGGTTCCGTTCTGAGTATCCGCCGCAACCCAGTTGTTGTCTGCGCTCGGATAGCAGTGCCAGTAACGGTAATCATTATTTATGTATTCTCTTTCGCCGTCAAGATTTACTCTCACAACGCCCTGCTGACCGATATTCTGCGATGGAATATAGTATTTTACGAAAAATACCGATTGTCCGTCCTTTGCCCATACTTCATGACCTGTTGTTTCGCCGGTAAGCTCATCGCTTAATTTTGCCTGCTTGAACAGTACGCGCTGTTCTTTTGTTTTCATATCCGCCAGCCATATTCTGTCGTGGATATACTGTGTTGTTCCCTCATGGCAGAACATCAGCAAATCCGGATTTTCCGGATTGATATTCGGGTGTCCGACATGGGGGAAATCGGGCGTTGAGTCAAACTCGTGAGTTATCGACGTATCCCATTCGCCCGTTTCGAGATTAAGCCTCGGGATAATTCTGTGTCGGTTTACACCGTTTAAGTAATCGGCAGGCTCTTTTGCCTGAATCCAATACATTGTCGCATATTTTGCGTCATTTGTCACACTCGGCACGCCTGTCGCCACGCCGTCGGGCAATTCTCCGACCTTATGCGTTTCGTAGGTATTCCAGTCCATAAGGTAATAATCCTTGCCGTTCTGTTTTCTGTAAAAAATTTTATCGTACGGCGTTACCATAGCCTCCAATGCACCGATGTCCAGAGCTGTATCGTCAAGCTTTCTGAGCATTTCGGTATTGACGTCATATTCATACATCATACCATGGGTATTGTTTGAAATGATGAACTTTGAACCGTCACTCTTCCAGTGCTGTGAGGTTACATACGGTCTTACCGCCATTGAACCGTTGATGTTCATATACCAGTAATCACGGTTCACCTCGGTATCATGTATTTTTCTTTTTTCTATTTTCACAGGAGAAGTATACATTGAACTCTCAAACTCCGTTCCTTTTAATATTGTTTTATCTATATATTCGTTTTTTACCATACTGTCTATAACAGATCTGTTATCTTTTTCATTTTTAATATTAAGCACGTTATACGCCGCCGCGGCAAAATTATCGCGTTTTAACGGCTCATCCGCAAACAGTACGAGATTTTCGCTTTTGATAATACCCTTTTCTTCGGCAAGCGCCATGGCATTTTCGTAAATATCATCTTTGGAATATCCTATCATGCGCAGATAAACCGTAAGCATTTCACGCACGGTCGCCTTGTCGTCGGGGCGGAATTTATCATCGCCACTGCCGCTTACAAGACCTGCTTTCTGCGCATAACCGACAACTGCCGCCCTGTCTCCCGTTACGTCCGTAAATGTGCATGAAACGCTGTCATTAAGAGCTTTTTTCTTTTGACCTGTTCCATCAAGGACAAGCGAAATCATGTCATAGCGCGTAATCTCTTTATCAAGTCCCGCATCGTATTCACTTTCGGATATTCCCGAATACAAACCGATTGAATGAAGTATCTCCGCCGCCTCATCATTTGCAGTACCTATATCTATATCCTTAGCGTTTCTTTGCAGTGCGTCAACATTTATAAGCGTTATTTTTGAAAAGGCATTAAAGGCGTTTGAAACAAGTCTTATATCTGCGTTTTCCTCCATTTTTCCGCCGAAGTCCGCATCGGTGACATAAATTCTCGCCGTGCACCATTTCTGCACCTTACCTGTTTTTTGTATCGACACACGCTTATAATTATTATCCGTGCTGTTATATTCTACATGGAACCAACCCGGATCCGGGCCGAAGTCCCAGTATTCCACAAGCACGAGAAATCTGCTGTCGCCCGATTGGTAAAAATCCTTGTTTACCTTAAAATACAGATAATTCGTCCGATAGACCTTTCTTGCGGCTACACCCTCCATTGAAAAGTCCTCACTGTAAAGCGGGTCTGTTGAATCGGCTATTCCTCTTTCCATTCCGTCAACGAACTCCATATTCTGCGTTTTAATCGGTTTGCCCAGCTCCGCATATGCTTTTACATCGGCGTCTGCGCCGTCATCAGCCGACGCAGGCACCGTAAATGAAGCGCATAAAGAAACTATGGTAAATATCAATGCTGTTATTAATCTTTTATGCATATCACACCTCTGTCAAGATTAAAAATAAATTATTTCATATAATCCTTTAACATACGTACCGTTTCTGCTTCTTTCAGAGAATTTGCTATAATTTCAGCCGCTTTTGACGCGCCCGTTTCACTCAGATGTACACGTCTTTCTGCATTCTCATATACATAGTATGTAAGAGCCGTTTCCTCATCGAGCGTTGAAAGATAAGCTTTAAGCTGTCCGCCGAGGTCTATAAACGTAACGTTCAGCTTTTTTGCAACCTCTTTTGCAGCAGCACGGTATACGTCTATTTCATCATTCATTGTTCCGTCCGGCATATATGTCGGAATAGACGAAAGCACTACCGGAATTGCCTGCGCATCAAGAATTTTTGTAATATATGCTTCCATATTGCTCTTGTAGGTTTCAACGTCAACTCCGCGCGCATCGCTCATTGAGTCGTTATGTCCGAAGCTCATAAGAACATAATCGTTCTTTAACACTCTTCCTGTAACATTGCTGAAATTAAAGGTTTTTGTCGATGAACCCGGTACGGCATAATTTACTGTTGATATTCCGTCAAAATACTGCGGAAGTCTCATGCCCCAGCCGATAATTTCCGAATCTGCCGAATAATTTGCGGCTATCGAATCGCCTGCAATATATACGGTAGGAATATTATTATTTTCCGGCTGAGCCTTATGCGAAATATTCTTAATCGTTATTTTTCTGATTTTTAACTGTGCTTTGTCCGTACTGTTTGTCGGCGCTGTCAGTCTGAAATCCGAGCCGAAATTCTGTGCATTTACAAAATCTGCGGCGTCCAATTCAACCACTGCCGTTTTCCATGTGTTCGTTCCCGTCTGTGTTCCTATTACATAATCCTGATACGGCGCTCCGTACTTATTATAATGCAAAAGTATGTTGCTGTTATTTTCGTCATAATACTCTATTTCAAACTTCGCATAGCTGTCTCTCAAACCGTACAGATACTTGTCGTCAATATCGAAATAAAGATATGTCATTCTGCCGGTATTGTTTCCGGTTGAATTTCCGTAACCGAATGACGCCGTTGAAACAGCATATGAACCATCGACTTCCTCATGCACGCTGTAACCGTCTCCCGAGCTGTTAATCTGCTGATTTGAAGAATCCGCAAAGGTTATTCCGTTTCCGTTCCAGCCGTCGGCGGTTACTTCAAAGCTTACGCCGTCGGGATAAAGTGTATCGGCATTTTCCGATTTTACAAGAAAGCTCTTTTCAAGCGCTGTCTTGTCGGTCATTTCAGCCTTTAATGAATGAATGTAAACCGGAGCTTCTCCGCTGCCTGTTATTCTGAAATCGCATTTTCCGTCACCGAGTCCCGTTCCGGCTGCACCGTTAAAGTATGCGTTTGTAATCATAAATTCAGCTGTTTTCCAGGTGTTTGTTCCCGTTCTTCTGATTGCGGTACTTCCGAAATTACCTGTTGCTGCTCCGTTTACATAAAGCAATCCGATCCTTCCCGTTGAATTATCGTAATAATCCACCGTTATCTTTACGTTTCTGTAATTACTCTTGAACGCGTCTCCCAAAGAGAAATATATAAATCCGTCGGTAAAGCCTTGGTTTCTCTTATAGTGTGACGTCATGACCGCTTTCTTTCCGTCGATTTCTTCATAGATATATCCGCAGTCGCTTGTTCCGTTAAATGAATAGTATACGTCTCTTGTTCCGTTCTGTATCGGTTCATCAAGCCTGGTGAGGTTCTTTCCGTCACCGAACAGCTTTATCTGCGGATCACTGTAGCGCTGCGTTACATTACTGTATGCTTCATCGGTATTATCGTCTGCCGCAACAAATTCCGCTCCCGATATAAATTCAGACGCAACCGTTATATTTCCTATGTACAAAAGCTTTCCGTTGGATTCAAAACGGAAATCGGCTTCTCCGTTGTAAAGTCCGGTAGAATTTTCACCGTTAAAGTATGCGTTGTTAAGTTTTACTTTCGCCGTTTTCCACGTGTCTGTTCCGGTTTTGGTAATATTAATTGTTCCGAAATTGCCTGTTGTCGCTCCGTTTGCATATCTGATGGTAAATGTATCCGTTCCGTTGTCATAATACTCAAATTCCAAATCTATGCTGTCTTCCGTTGTGAATTTATCACCAAGAAGAACGTTTATACAGCCCTTTTTCGCATTTCCTCCGTTCTTTGGTTCAAAAGCGGTTGTAAACAACGCTTTTTTGCCTCCGATTTCGCTCACTCCCCAGTTTCCGTCACCAATCTCGCGGTCATACACGTACTTGCCCGCCGTTTCGTCATAATGAAGAGTTCCGCCGCCGCCGATAACCACCTGTTTATCATCGCTGCCGTACGCCCTGTCATCTATGTATGAATTTTCTTTTTCAGATAAAACTATGTTCAGCTTATCCGTTTCAAAACTGTATATTTTATCAAGACTTGTTTCGCTTACAACTGCGCTTACCGTATTGCTTGACGAAATAATTCGTCCTGCCGCGTCCTTTACGATAATTCTGAAAATATCGCCGTTTCCGGAGGCGCTGTTCATCTGATAAGCCGCTTTGTCAACAGCTATATTCTCCGCTATTATACTGCCGTTCTTTTCCACGCTTACGCTTGCGGCATTATCAAGCTTATACAGTTCTTTCCATGTGACGGTCGTTTTTCCGTAGCCGCTTACCGCCGATACAAGATTTATATTGCTTTCCTTTGCCGCATCGGCAGGCAGCATCTTTCCTTCGCCGTCCCAGATGAAATGCTTTAACTTATATCCGTCCATTGTGTCTATCAAAACATCGTTGCTGATTTCTTCCGGGCTGCCCGATAAATTATGTACATCCGACAGCGACACATTTTTAAGCGTTCCGCTTTTGCTGTCGTATACGGCAGTCACAAGCCGCGCACTGCCGTTTCCGTTCATATCGACGCTTGTTGTCAGATTTCCCGGCATTGGTGCGTTTACGTTTTTTCCGTCAATATTGTATCGGATATTTCCGGCAGTAACGCCCGACGCTCCGGCGCTTACCGATGCCATACACATCGTCAGTGAAAGTATTGATACAATTTTTGTTTTCATGTTCTTATTCATTTTTGCAATCCGTCCTTCCTGTTTTATATTGATTTTTATTTCGGTTCTATCCGTTGTATATATTGTATTCCCTGCGCCGTCCGCGGTCAACTGCCAAAATTGAGAATAGGCTTTTTACATCGGACAAAAATGCGAAAACCGCTGTTTTTAAGGCATTTCTTTCACTTTTACACCGCTTACGCAAAGTCCTGCGGAGGAGGTTATACGAAAATCCGCTTTGTACGGAGCGTCCTGCATATTGGTGAAATATGTATCAACAAAAACCGTTTTTAGTTTTTTCCATTGTCCGCTGCCGCCGCATTTTCCGATTACCGCAGATTTATATGCCGCATTGCCCGTATAGGTCGGGTCATTGGTATTATAATGAAGAATTATGTCCGAGCTGCCCTCGTCAAAATATTCGATTTCGATGCTTACACCGTGTTTTGCATCTCCGTAAATGAAGCTGTCGTCAACATCAAAGTACATATTTTTTCCTGCGGCGGTATACACGCATTTTCTTCCGCCCTTTTCCGTTAATGTATACGCGGAATCTCCCGAATTTCCCTTGAAAAACGTCATTCCGCTTTCGGTCATATTCTCGCCTGCCGTGAATTTTCCAACCGTAAATCCGCACGGCGTATGAACAGCCGAATTTTTCAGCACAACCTCATAAATATAGGTGTCCGCACCGCCCTCTATCCTGAAATCACAGCCGGAAAGCGTCGGCGAATGAACAAAGCACGCGTCCGAAACGCTTACCTCGGCGGTTATCCATTTTTGAGTGTTGCCGCGCTTGGCTATTTTTGCTCTTTTTGCCACAGAACCGTCCGCGGCGTTGTATTCCGCAAAAATGTCGCCTGTGCCGAGATCGTAATATGTCACGCTGAATGTTATGTTTCTGTCGTCTTTTTTTACAAAGCTCTCCGATGTGCAGAAATAAAATTTTCCCGTTTTTTCCTTACCTTCAACAATCTGCGATGTTGATTTGCGGCATTCCTTTCCGCCGATTGACACTTTCTCGGTATACGAATCCGTTCCCGGGTTATCCGAATTTTTAAGAAAAATCATTCCGTTTTCTTCACCGTCGGCGGCGATTACCGAATATATTCTGCCGCTTTTTGTTTTCAGTTTCAGCCTTGCACGCGGCGAAACCGTTCCGTGCGGATATACGGCGCACACCTCGTAAACGTATTCCGTGTCCCCCTCAATATTGCAGTCGTTATACCAGCCTGTTTCCGATTCGGCTATTTTTTCATTATTTCTGTATATTTCGTATTTGATTTCATTGTCCGACAGATTTAACGGTCTGTTCCAGTTAAGCTTAACGTTATATGCCGATATTTCTGCCGCTCTTAGCTTTTCAGGCGCAGTGGGTGCAAAGCTCATAGGTATTCCGCTTTCTGTCCATAAAAACGTCTTGTCGCCTGCGTCTGTTTCAAGCGTTTTTTCCTCCGACTGCCCCACAGCCGCCGATGCTGCCGAGACTTCCTTTAATTCGCCCGTACTCTCATATGATGCGCCGAACAGCCGAAAGCGATTTTCTATGCCCGTTCCGAAAATGCTCACGCTTGTTCTGCCGTTTTCGTTTGTTATTTCCGAAACAAGCGCGCCCTTGTCCTCATTGGTATTACCGCAAAAGCTTTCGCCGTCTTTTCCGGCAGTTAAATCCGTCACGTCCATTATTCCCACGCAGAGCAGTTCTTCTTCATTCACACACGCAAATGCAACAAGCCTGCCGTTCGGCGAAAACGCCGGATGCGGCTGATACGGGTGCGTAACTCCGCACTTTATCTCCGCAAGCAGTTTTGATGAGGAGGTTTTGGAGTCCACAAGCACAATATCGCTGCTGCCGAAGCCCATATTTACATTTTCTCCCTGCGTTATTCCGCTCATCATTGTATCTGCCGTTATAAAACGGTTGTCCGCAGACGGATGACAGTGCCAGTAACGATAATCGTCATTAATGTATTCCCTGTTTTCGCCGTATTTATCTATCCTCACAATGCCGTTCATTCCGACGTTTGTGTTATACGGGTACTTCACAAACACCATATGCTCGCCGTCAGCCGTCCAGTTTTCATGACCGGATGTTTCTCCGGTTTTAATCTCGCTGTCGCTGCCGAGAGAGTTTGGCTGCTGAATAAAAATATTTTTCTGCTCTCCCGTATTTGTATCTATAGTCCACATTCTGTCGGGAATTTTTGTCGTCGTTCCCTCGTGGCAGAAATACACCAAATTGTCATATACGGGATTTATCATAAGGTGCGTCATATGCGGCGTTCCCGACGGGAATTCATGAGTATATCTTAAATCCCACGTTCCCGACGGAATATCGTAAACAGGTATTCTTCTGTTACGGCGCTCCGGTTTTCCGCTTTCATTTGTCTCAACATCAAGCGGAGATGAATTTTCGTTAAACAGTACCGTAAGCTTTGTATCGGAGCTGTTTACGTGTATATAATTCGGACTGTTCACAGCGCCCGGCGGATACGACGTAAGTATTTCTTCCTCATATGTATCAAGATTTATTCTGTTAATCGTTTTCTTTGACGTATTTATATAGTACAGATTGTTATTAGGCGTTACGTAGAAATCCGCGCTGCTTTTTACAAGGCTTTTCGTTTCTTCGGTTCCGGTATTATACTCATAAAGCCGGCCGTCAGCGGCGTTTAAAATGATTTTTTTACTGTCCGCCGTCCACATTCCCTGTGTAAAATATGTTCTGGCGGTTTGTTCCTTACCGAGCGACATCATCTTATACGACCGTCCGCTTACGGTGTCATAGTGATTATACAGCTCTATTTTTCGTATTGCCGCTTCCCTGCCGTCCGCCTCGATACGAAAATCACACTTCCGATCCCCCAGCGCTGTCGGACGGTCTGCATTAAAGCACGCGTCCGTTACGGTCTTTTTTACCTTTTTCCATTGATTCGTGCCCGTACGCGCAATATCTATACGGCTCAGTCCCAAATTTTCGTTTTCATATAAAATTCCGAATTTATCTGTTCCCTCATCGAAATATTCAACTTCAAACGTAAGCTCTTTATCCTCGGGCGTTATGTCGCTGCCCGCATCAAAATATATGTAACCCGGCACAATGCGCTTTCCTTTCTCACGCTGAGGGCAATAGTGCTTTACCGCTGCCATGCAGTCCGCTCCGCCTTTTTTCGTGCGGTACACCGATGCGTCGCTTTTGGCGGTATTTGATATATACGAACAGTTTTCGTTTTCCTCGGACGGATTTACCGGCGAAAGGAGTTTGTCTTCCTTAAACAGCCTTATACCGCCGATTATTGTATCATCGCTGTCCTCCGTCCCAAAAGAATAAGACATATATTTCCATTCCGACACTGCGTCAAGTTCTGCCGCCGATGCCTGTGCGCCGCACATGAGCATGGCAGCAAGCAGCAATATTATTTTTTTCATTTTAACATCTCCGTTCCGACATACTTACAGCTTCTGATTTTATTATAGCATACCCTCCCTCTCTTTCAAGTGACACATTTGCCAATACCGCCCCCGCGGCGGACAAATTCCCGAAAAAACCTCTGTTTTACCTTGATTTTTCATAAATATGTCCGATGATTAAATGCAGTTGCAAATCTTGTCTGTTGACATTGTTTTGCCGAATTTGCTATAATAAAAATAAATCAACGCATAATAATCACAGACTTCATTAAGGAGGGTAATCCATGAGAAATAATAAAAGAATAAACGGAATTATTATCACTGCATCAGTGACGGCGCTTTTGGCGTCTTATGCGTATGCGGAGGATATTCCGAATATTATTATAGAAAACGATACGGCGGCTGCCGAGCTGCTTTCCGAACCGCAAAAGGCTATTTATACCGAATACGTTTTCGGCGATTCTCTTGAGAGTGACGTTTCAACGGGACAGCTTGGCTTTTACAGCGGCGCTGATCTCGAAAGGTGCGAACCGAGCGCAGAATCGCACGATTTACCGTACATATGCCGCAACCACACCGGAGATATTGCCGTAATGCGCACCGAAAAGGACGGTTCGCCCTGCGTACTGACCTCGCAGTTCTGCCGTCCGCTCAGAAAGGATTCCCCCGTAACTACCGGAAACGTCACCTTTGACGCCGGCCCGTCCTTTACGGTTGATGACCATAATCTTACATTTGAAGTGGAATACTTCGATATAGGTACAAAGCCGTTTTCGATTTTGTATGTATCGGGTCTTAACAGCGGAAATTTCAGAACGGTAAGCATACCTGTTGAAAATACTAACACCTGGAAAACATTTAAGCTGAACGTAACAAATGCGCATTTCAACCGTTCAACGTCTACGGGACTGGTTGACGGTTTTGCCGATTTCAGAGTTGAAAGCGCGGGACATGAGCTGTATGTCAGACGTGTGGCTGTATACACTTGCAGTAGGGAGGATTTTGACACGCTCAATTCCGATTTGCAGAATCTTTCGCTGCCGATAGACACAAGCAAGCCGATTGATGAAGGCTTTGAGCTTCCCGTTTTGAGTAATTCGGGGGCTGAAATCACATGGACGAGTGATTCGCAGTGCATAAAAATAGATGGAAATATTGCCGATGTTTCGCTTGCGCCCACCGTGCAGAATGTGACGCTTACGGCAAGGGTTATGCTTAACAACAGATATCTCGAAAAGACCTTTGCCGTGCAGACGGCAGCAGAACCCTACAAAGCGCACGCACTTACCATAGGCAAGGAAAGCTGGAGCACAAACGGCGGCAAAAGACGCATAAGCGTTCCCGTTACGGACGCCGACAAGGCATCGGGCGACTGTATGCTTCTGCTTACCGCGTCGGATAAATCAAGCGGCATAATTAAAAGCCTTGTGACCGACTCGCACAGACTCGGAGCGGAATCAAGCTTTACGCTCAGTGCGGAAACGGATTTTTCCGAGGATTTGAAATATGACTTCTATGTGCTGAATTTGTCCGGTTCGCCGCTGCGCAATGCGCCTCCGGCGCCGCCCGTACTTAAATCACGCACTTCAAACAGAACACTGTACGTTCAGTGGGACAAATCGGCAGACGATTTTGACGCAGTTTCCGAATACGCCGTATTCATCGACGGCAAAGAAACCGGAAAAGTTTCCGAGGCAAGCGCAATCACGGGCGAAATCAACACATATATACTGGAAAACGCACAGGAAAATAAAGAATACGATGTTTCCGTTATTGCCTATGACCATGACGGTCTGGCATCGGAGGCGGCACACATAACGGCTTCGCTCGAAAAAATGGCGTCTGTCGACCTCGCCGACCCCGAGGGCAGCTCGGACGGACTTTCATTCATCGTAAATGATGATGTCAGCTCCGGCGATTCGCATACGGTTCAGACCGAAAAAGAAGGCGTTATATGCCGCAAAAACGTTGACCGAAAACCCATAAACGGCAGATCGCTTACATTCTTATATTTTACGGCGGACAGAAGTATCATCAGCTCCGATGAACCCAACGTAACCGTTATGATAACATACTTTGACGAGGGTACGGGCTCGGTACTGCTGCAATACAATGCTTTGGGCGGCGCAATCGCCAAACAGGTAACGGCAGCTAATCTGACGGATTCAAAAACCTGGAAAACAGCGGTTGTAAAGCTTACGGACGCAAACTTTACCGCTCCTCCGGCGCTTACAAATTCCGATTTCAGAATAACCGCGTCATCGGGCGAAATATGTATATCAAAGGTGGCTGCAATACCTACGGAAAAGTATTAAACTCTTACGGAATACTGTCTGCATACGGTGCAGGCAGTATTTCCGCCATATGAAATACATCGGAAGGAAAGGTTTGCTTATTTTATGAATTTATATAGAGAAAGGAACCGGCACAGCAGCATAAAATCTGTTTTTAAAAAGAATATTATACTGTCATGGCTTGTGTCGTATCTGCTTGTTTTTCTGATACCTGTCATAAATAACATATATATTTACACGAAATCCGAAAAGGAGCTTAAACAGCAGATATATGAAAACAGCAGCCAGACTCTTAACAATATGTGTATGTCAACGGATAAAATGATATCCGATTTTTCCACTGTGATTGCCGGTATTCAGAACTGTCAGCCGTTAAATGCGCTTATTCCGCTTACGCTCGATTCTCCGGAGTTTGACATAACGCGTATTGATCTGGCGCAGGCTTTACATACTCTTCAGCGATATAATTCCTACGTCAGCGGAATTTATGTATACACGCCCAAAAGTGAATATTGCATAAGTCCGAACTTTACCGCAAACTGCGATAAGTTTTTTTCGCATTTATACGACAATACGGACGCGGATATTGATATATGGAAAGAAAATCTGAACCGGCTTTCTTACGGCTCATATACAGTGGCACATTCGGAGGATAACGGTAATATTATAGACTTTTTTTATTCCATACCTATGCGTGACAACAACATACGCGCCACTGCCGTTATAAGAATTTCCGGCGAAAACATTATGCAGTTAAGCAGGATTCCGGCAAGCAATAACAACATAACTACGCTTATAGCGGACAACAAGAACCAAATTATATTTTCAAACGGCGATTATTCGCCTGTTGAATATGAGGACATTCCCGACGGAATATCTTTCGACAAATCAGACGGCAATATGCTCATATCGCTTACGTCCTCATTGAACAGCTGGAAGTACATTCAGGTGACCCCGAAAAAGTACATATCCAATCAGTTATCATATCTGCGCATACCAATCGCTGCAAGCTTTCTGTTCAGTATTTTGGTTGTGGTTATTCTTATTATTTATTTTATAAAGCAGAACTATATGCCTGTTAAACAGATAATAACCTTTGCGCACAAAAACTCCGAAAACAGCGCTGTGCAAAGCGAATATGACCTTATAAACAATCTTTTACATGAATACTCCTCAAACAAGCAGAGGCTCAACAGCATACAGCGCCGCGAAACCTACAACAGAAAAACAAAATTGCTCTCGGATTTGTCAACAGGGTCTTTTAACACGGAGGGCGGCATTGAGGAGGAAATGAAAGCTTTGGATGTTCATTTTATTTCCAATCATTTTGCCGTTGTGTGCTTTAACATTACTGATGCCGACCATCTTTTTTCGGAGGACGACAGCAGCGAGCAGCTTAACGACCACGAAACGGCGAAGGCTATACGGTTTATCATGACAAACGTGTTTGAGGAACTGATTAACAGACACAACCGCGGATATATGACAGAGACAGACGGACATTTGATATGTATTATAAGCTGTAATCCCGATCGTCTTTCGCTGTGTTACTCCGACATAGCCGAAGCAGTCGGCGAGACGAAACGCTTTATAGAGGAAAACTTCATGTTCTCGTTTAATTCAAGCGTGAGCAGTATACACAAGGGTATAGATTCAATCCACTCCGCTTATTGGGAGGCAAACAAAACAATGAGCTACCGCTCTCTTATAAAGAACGAGGATACGCTTATCTTTGATAACATTCAGCGTTCTTTCCCCGACAGCGGCTTCAACGAAAAAATCGACAGAAACCTTACCAACTTCATACGTCTGGGCGATTATGACGTTGCACGTTCCATAATCGATAACATTTTTGCCGACAGTACACTGAGTATAAATCAGGCGCATATTCTTTCCGTAAGAATTGCTCTTGCCGTGTCTGCCGTTGTGCTGGAGGAGACGGAATACGACGGCGAAACGGATTATTCCGATTATCTGCGCTGTCTGGACGAAATAATCTCAATACGCGGAAATTACACTCCGTATCAGCAAAAGCTGCACAAGCTTGTATCGGTTTCGTGCAATATTATGGGCAAGCGTCTGGCTGCAGCGGAAACGGAAAATGCGAAAAGAGATGCCGAACCGGAAAAGACAACCGATTCCTTTATTGACGATGTCAAGGAATATATTCGTCTTAATTACAGCAACAGCAATCTGCACCTTGTTTCGCTCGGAGAATATTTTGACATAACGCCGTATTATCTGTCAAATATATTTAAAAAGTCCGAGGGTGTGACGCTTATGGACTATATTGCACAGCTGCGTATTCAAGAGGCGAAAAAGTATATTGACAGTTCCGATATTCCCATGAGCGAAATTGCTTCAAAGGTCGGATTTAACAATGTACGTACATTTTTGAGAACCTTCCGCAAATTTGAGGGAATAACGCCAAGTCAGTATAAGAACTTTAAAAATGAATAATTGGACTGTTAAACAAGGCACCGACACTGCTTTAATGTTATGCAATTTACTTAAAACGCACCCGACGGCGTACATATGTATCCGTCGTCGGGTGCGTTTTATGCGTTCTGCTCTCTTTTTAAACAGCCTCTTTTTTAAATTTGTCCGACTTATATTGTCTTTTCTCATAATTGACAGTTTAAATACCGTTTTTTCTATGCTAAAATATATGTAATACAACACAACAAAAAGGAGAACACGATATGAAAAAATATTCACTGAAAAAAATATCAGCCGGTCTTCTTGCGTCCCTGGCTTTTATCGGAGCTTCAATGACGTTTAATACCGTATGCGCAGCTGAAAATTCTCTTTGCACATCATTATCCCTATACTCCGTAAGAGACAGCGGACTTAAAAACATATCTCTTGCACAGGCGAAAAGCGGAGCTTACGGGAAAATTCTTGCAAAGCTGCCTGTCGGTGCGGAGAAAAAAGCGGCGCTTATTCTTGCCGTTTACGACAGTGACGGCAGACTGAAAAGCATACACACCGACAGCAAAGCAAAAGACACTTCGTTTAAAACGCTTTCGGCAGAAGCTGAAATCGAAGATACACAAAAGCTGTCCTGTTTTGTTTTTGACGGACTTGACACAATACGTCCGCTTTCGGTTTCGGACACATCGCCCGTAAAAACCTCTTACACAGACGGTTCAAGCGTGGTGCTTTCCTGGGATACATCGGACTTCCCTGCCGCAGACAAATACCTCATAAGCCGCAGCGGCACGGTGATAGGCGAAACAACCTGCGGCAGATTTTCCGACCTCACAACAAGACCGGATTCCCTATACTCGTATACGGTTACTCCCGTATCGGGCGGTACTAAGCTGCAAGGTCAATCCGTAAATGTTCTTTCGGGCAGCGTATGCACCGCCGTTATGGGCGAAAATCCTGTTTATAAAAACATATCTTTCGTAAACAACGATACCAATGACGGTTCGGATTCATACACCGAAAACGTTTTCATCGGAGGACGCTCATGCAGAGCCTCTGTTGCAATTCCAAAAAGCAGTCCGAAAAGAAGCGGCATGATGTATTTTTCCGTAAACCGCAGTATAATTCCGCAAAGCGCCAAGCAGGTCACATTTGAGGTTACATACTTTGACAACGGCATAAAACCCATAAACATAGAATACAATTCTCCCGACAGCATTGCCAAGCCCGTAAAGCTTGCGGACCGCACAAACACAAATACATGGAAAACCGCAAGAGTATCAGTGTCGGATGCCGGCTTTTGCTCGCCCGCGGCGCTGCAAAGCAGCGATTTCCGTATTTCCGGTGGTGCGGAAACATACATTTCAAAAGTATGCGTCGACCAAAGTCAGTTCTTTGCACAATCCGCACCGTATGCCGATATAAGCAACGCACAATACCCCGAAACCTACGGAATGACAATAGATACCTCCGAAAACGGTTACAGCTTTACCGTAAGCAGGGATAAGCTTACCTCTATGCCGCTTGTTGTCGGAATTAACGCCGTTCCGAATGCACAGGTGGAGGTTTCCTGTATGGAACAGACAAAAACGCTTTCCGACAGCGGCAGCGGAGTTTACACCGCCGTTTTTGACATAGCGGAAACAGACCCGATAATTTACGTCAGCATAACAAACTCCAACGGTGAAAAAAACAAGTCGGGAGATTTGAAATTAATTTACGCCAACAGCAGCGCACCGCAGAATATATATTCATCGTTTGCGGAGGGCAGCATTTCGGAAAGCGGCATGAAATTTTCGCTTGCCGCAGGCGACGCAGCAAGCGCCGCTGCGGAAATAGGCGGACGCAGCTGCCGCAAATCCGAGGCGGACACCGTGCTGAAAAAGAATCGTTACTTATATTTTAACGCTGACAACAGATATGTTTTCGGTACAAAGGATTCCGACATTACGCTTGAAGCGGACTATTACGACGACGGAACGAGTACTCTTACGCTGCAATACAACACAGACGGAAATGCGTATAAATCGGTTGAATTGGCAAAGCTTACTGACTCAAAGACATGGAAAACAGCCAAAATCACCGTAACCGATGCCTGCTTCACCGATTCGCAGAATTATTCAAACGATTTCAGGATAGGCGGCCCCGATGTTTTCTATCTGAGCGCAGTGCGTTTGCTTGTAAACAAAACCGAAATGCCCGACAGAAGCAGCACGCAGATATTCCTTGCGTCGGATTCGACCTGTGAGGACTTGCCGGAGATTTATGCGCCGCGTGAGGGATGGGGTATGGAAATAGGAAATTATTTTACAAGCTCCGTTCAGATTATAAATAAGGCAAAGGGCGGTAAAAGCTCACGTACTTTCTTAAACGGAATGGATCCCACCGCAGTACCGGTTGTTAACGATGATAAGAGGATAGAGGACATTATATCCCGTGCAAAAGCGGGCGACTATCTGTTTATACAGTTCGGTCACAACGACCGTCCGATAACGCGTCCCGTGCAGCGTACCGACCCCGACAGCACAGAGCAAAACGAAACCTCTTACAGATACAACCTTAAACAATTTGTAAAAATTGCCCGCGAAAACGACATGATACCCGTTTTCATAACGTCAATCAACGAACGCAATTTTGAGGGAAATACCGATACTCTTGCAGCGGACGGCATTGAACCCTACCGGAATGCAATGCGTGAGGTTGGCGCAGAATGCGGAGTTCCCGTACTGGATATTGCTCCGGCACACAAAGCGCTTGTTGAGCATTGGGGAAATGAAGGCTCAAAACAGCTTTATCTGCACTTTACAAAAACCGAATACCCCAATTATCCTGCTACCCTGCCCGACAATACCCATATAAGTAAAACGGGAGCAAATGAGGTTGCAAAGCTTGTTGCCTCGGCAATCAAAGAGGGTGCAAAAACCAACGCTGATTTGGAGAGACTTGCCAAAAAGTTAGACAGCAGCAAAAGTCTTGCACCGACCGAACCAAACTAAATTAAGAAAGGCTGATATAAAAATGAAAAAAATAAATCTCGGCGGAAAATGGCTGATGAAAAGAACCGACAGCAATACGGCAACGGAGGCAACCGTACCGGGCAGCATATATACCGATATGCTGTCCGCCGATGTGCTGCCCGACCCATATTACAGAGATAATGCGGACATCTTTGAAGAAGTTATGGAGCATGATTATCTGTACACGCATGAATTTTTTGTTGACCGATCCGATATTGACTGCAAAAGAGTTCGTCTTGTCTGCGAGGGGCTTGACACATTATGTGAAATAACCGTAAACGGCGTAAAAATTGCCGATACGGATAATATGCACAGAAAATGGATTTTTGACGTAAAAAACGTCATAACGGCAGGCAAAAACGAAATATCAATACTCATAAAATCACCCGTTAATTACTGCCGCAGCAAATATGCGGACAAACCGCTTGCGCAAAATCCCGACGCCATCTGCTTAAACGGCTATCCGTATCTGCGCAAGGCACATTGTATGCTCGGCTGGGACTGGGGTCCGAAGCTGCCCGACGGCGGAATATGGAAAGATATTTACCTCATGACCGACAACGGTTTCAGACTTGACAGCGTGTTTGTCACACAAACGCACAAAGAGGACGGCAAAGTCTTTATCAATGTACTTCCCGAACCCGATTCGGACAGCATTGATATTAAATATACGGCAGATTTTGACGGACAAATCTACACATTCGATAATTCCGTTCAAATTGAGGTGCAAAATCCGCGGCTTTGGTATCCGGTGGGATACGGAGAGCAAAATCTGTACGATTTCAAACTCCGCGCGGAAAGCATGGGCGAAACGGACGAATATTCTTGCAGAATAGGACTTCGTGTATGCGAGCTTGTAAAGGATAATGACGAATACGGAACAAGTATGTATTTCCGTGTAAACGGAATACCCGTCTTTGCCAAAGGCTCAAATTACGTTCCCGAGGACAGCATACTGACAAGATGCTCACGTGAACGCACATATAATCTGCTCAAACAGGCAGTAAAAGGCAATCAGAATATTATAAGAGTATGGGGCGGCGCATTCTTTCCGCATGATTATTTCTTTGATATATGTGATGAGCTTGGGCTGCTTGTGTGGCAGGATTTAATGTTTGCCTGCGCACAGTACCCGAACACGCCGGAATTTTACGAAAGCATAGCCAGGGAAACTGAGGATAACGTAAAACGCATAAGAAATCATGCGTGCCTTGCGCTTTGGTGCGGCAACAACGAATGCGAAACGGCGCTTAAAGATTGGTGGAATTTACCGCAAAAAGATCTGGACGACTACATTGTTCAGTACAGTCATGTGCTAAAAAATGCGGTTCAAAAATGCGACCCGACAAGACCTTATCAGGCATCATCGCCTACCTCGCATGAAAATTTCGAGGATATAAGCGATGAAAATATCGGCGATGTTCACTACTGGGACGTGTGGTTCAAGCAAGCTTCGTTAAGCTCCTACCTCGATTACCATTTCAGATTTTTGAGTGAGTTCGGTTTTCAGTCACTGCCTTGTATAGAAACCATAAATGAATTCACGGCAGAGGAGGACAGAAACATTTTTTCGAGAGTAATGGAAAAGCATCAGCGCGACGGCGCAGCAAACGGAAAAATACTGCTTTATCTGTCCCGTGATTTCAAATATCCGAAAAATCTGGATTCTCTCGCATATGTTTCGCAGATTTTGCAGGCAGAAGCCGTAAGAGCCGGCGTTGAGCATATGCGCCGTAACAGAAATAATTTCAGGAGCATGGGCGCAATTTACTGGCAGCTTAACGATTGCTGGCCTGTTGCCTCCTGGTCGGGGATTGACTATTACGGTCGTTTAAAAGCTCTGCATTACAGTTCGGTAAGATTTTTTAAGGACGTTTTGCTCTCGGCGGTATATGATGATAAAAACACCGTGCTTATATCGCTTACAAACGACTTGACGGAGAACATACGCAAAAAGGTGTATTATGCAATAAAAACACAGGACGGAGATATAATTAAATATGAAGAAAAGGAAATCACAGCTGACGCGCTTTCCTCGGCAGATGTATTTACTTTAAATACAAGCGGCGCCGACATATATAATCAGTATATCGAATACGGTATGGACGGAAAAATGTCGGGAGCGGTTCTGCTCTGCCCGAACAAGCACTTTAATTATAAAAATCCGAATATTAAATACAGCATCGCTCATTCGGGAAACAAAACGGTAATTAAATTAAGCTGTGACAGCCTTGCCGCCTTTACAGAGCTCAAAGCAAAAAACAACACCGCAGAATTCAGTGATAATTACTTCTTCTTACCGCCGAATGAGGAGCGGGAAATCACGTGTGATGAATACATTGAAGATTTATCCGTAAGAAGCGTATATGACACATATTAATATAAACAAAGCGCACCGCTCACGGTGCGCTTTGTTTGTCACTGTTTTAATATTCCTTCAAGTTTTTGATTAATTCTTTCCCTTATGCCTGTTATCCCTTCATTGGAATACGGATATTTATTAAACGTTATTTCACCGTCACTCTCTATAAGCTTAACGGTTTCTTCTCTGCCGATGCAGCTTTCAAGCAAGCGGCAGGCAGCATTATCCTGCAAGCCCGCAAAAAACGCTTCGCTGCGCAGAGATTCAAGCGCACCGTCCTCGCCGGGGTACACCGAAAACGAATCCCCTGCCGGAAAGTCCTCGTCTGCGTCCGTCACCATGAACGGATTAACTGCACGTTTTGACAGTCGGCTGTTATAAAAATTATAACCCCAATGCAAAAAGCCGTCTACATTATATTTATACATCTGTATTCCCATTATTCTTGTTCTGCCCAAGGGCATTGCCATCAGACGGTTACTGTACTTTCCGTTCACCGGCAGACAGCAATAATACACCCATATATCATCAAAGCCATGTTCTATGAATTTTTCCGCTGACGATGTAACGACAACAGGCTTTTTCGACAAGCCTTCCTCGCAGAATCTGTAATCACCCATCGCGTCCATTATTTTTTCGGGCGGAATTATTTTACTTACCATTTCGTATTCCGCTTTATAAGTTTTATAATCCCTTTCATATTCGGGTTCATCGGATACATGGAAGTATGTGTTGTCATATACGCCCTCCGATTTCAGAAATTGCACAAGTGCAGGCAAAAATGCATCCAAAAACGCTTTATATTCCGCCCCGAGCGCATCTGTATGCCACCCGAACCGCTTTTCCGTTCCGTTTTCCGTATCAACCATAATCTTGGGCGCTTTTCCCGTTCCCCACTGCGTGAACAAATGCGAAATCTCAAATTTTTCTATACCGTATTTTTTGCATATTTCAATCCATTTTTTGAGCTTGTCAAACCCAAAGGTATAGGTATTGTTTTTATAACATACGTCCGTCAGCTGAACGGTTGTTCTTTCGTATCCTATTTCCGTATCGAGCGGAGGTGTGAACACCGGCGTCAGTATCATATTTATTCCCGTTTTTGCAGCTGTTTCGATGAATTTTTCAATCATCTGCCAATGCTCGTTTGAAAATACCTCCAAACCGTAATAATCCGCAATGCAGTCGGTATGAAACCACTGCGTATATGTAATTTTCTGTTTCGGAAGTATATAGTCGAGAACCTTTATATTAATGGTTTTCACAACTGTTTCTTCATTATATGAAAACACCGTTTTTACTGTATAGACCCCTGCTTCCATATCCTCCGGTATGCGACAGGTTACATACAGCGAATGGCAATTTTCATTTGCATATATTTCATTATCCTTGATTGGATTAAGAATATCGGGATAAAGTCCGGGAGCAGTACGCTCGTAAAAGCCGTCGTTGTCCTCCGCTCTTGCCGGAAGCTGTGCCGGAACATTCAGCACCTCTCTCAGTTCTGTCTTTATTCTGTTATCATGCTCCGCTTTTATCTTTACCGGATGCTTAAAATATTCTCCGCTCATGATATAAATTATCTGATAGGAAACTCTCTCTCCTTTCAGTGCGGTTAACGTGTCAATTTCTTTTTTGTCTTTACAATTGCTGTCAAGGAATATCTTCTCCATTCCCGACAGCTGTAAAAATTCTATATTTACAGCCATGGTTTCCCTCCTTGGTTTTATTAGTCTATTATGCCTATTATAACCGATACCTAAATATTTTTCAAGTCTTTTTTCCCCTTAAAGAAAATCGTTCACGGCATAATGCTGTGAGCGATTTTCTATGGATTATTATACGTATTCTTTCATATAGCCGACATTTTGGTGTGCTTTAATGAGTTCGTCGCACATACTTAATTTAACGAAAACGGGGTTGTTTTTCTATGCTTTTAATGATATAATAATATCGGTAAGCTTGTAAAAAGTTTATCCGATGAATCCATATTTGCCTAAAACCGAACAAACCGCATAATATGCGGTTTGTTCGGTTTAATGTTAAAAATGAAAGCGAGTTTTAACATGAAAAATCCACTTACAAACTGCAATCTTTGTCCGCGCCGCTGCGGCGTTGACCGCACCGCCGGAGAAACCGGCTTCTGCGGCGCATCCGACAGGGTTAAAATTGCACGTTCGGCGCTTCACTTTTGGGAGGAACCGTGCATATCCGGCAAAAACGGCTCCGGCACGGTGTTTTTTTCGCACTGTACGTTAAAATGCAGGTTTTGTCAGAATTATGAAATCAGCACTTGCAGCCGCGGATATGAAATATCGGAAGAAACACTTTGCGAAAAATTTCTCGGATTGCAGTCGCAGGGCGCAAATAACATAAACCTTGTCACTCCGACGCATTTTGCGCCGCAGATAATTTCCGCGCTGGACATGGCAAAACGCCGCGGACTTACTGTCCCCATCGTATACAACACAAGCGGCTACGAAAACGTCGAAACCTTAAAAATGCTTGACGGTTACATCGACATTTATATGCCCGACATGAAATATTACGATGACAAATATGCAATGAAATATTCCGCTGCACCCAAATATTTTGAAATTGCCAAAGCGGCAATACACGAAATGTTCAGTCAAGTGTCATATCCTGTATTTGATGAACACAATATCATGCAAAAGGGCGTAATAGTGCGGCATCTTATGCTGCCCGGTCTGCTTTTTGACACAAAAAAACTTATGGATTACCTGTATTCCGCTTATGGAAACAGCATATACATAAGCCTTATGAGCCAATACACTCCCCTGCCCCATGTAAAGGATTTCCCCGAGCTTAACAGAAAACTCAATATGAAGCATTATGAAGCTATGGTTGACTACTGTGCCGGATTAGGCATGGAAAATGTATTCATACAGGAGGGCGAAGCAGCAGACGAAAGCTTTATCCCCCCATTCAATGAAGAAAACTCATAAACAATCCGAACAAAATGTCGATTTCTAAAAAATATGTCATTTTGTGAATTGTTTATTTGACAACGCCTATATTATGTGATATAATTTATGCTATACTACTATTAATCGGAGGACTTCGGATGGATAACAACAATCTTGAGGCTGATAACAGCCGGTCAGCTGCGACCGGTCAGCTTGAAACACAGATTTCCGTTGTGGAAATAATTAATATGATGCTTACGTTCTGGTGGCTGATTGCACTTATGGCGGTTCTTGTGGGAGGAAGTACATACCTCTACTCAAAGCTCACCTCCATACCGCAGTACCAGTCTACGGGAACGCTTTATATCAGTACGCAGAAGGAGCAGAAAACAGATGATGTCAACACCACTGCTCTTACGGGTGCAAAAAATCTTATGCCGACATATATCGAAATATTGAAGGCGAAGCCGTTTTTGCAGACTGTCAGTGATGACATAGACAACAAATATTCATGGTCGGAAATTACCGAAAACACTACAATAGAAAACATAAAAGACACAAATATGATCTCCATAAGAGTTAAATGTGAGGATTCGCATGATGCTTACCTGATATGCAGCAGCATAGTAAATAATGCCTTTGACGAAATAATCCGCGTATTCGACGGCGGAAGTGTAAAGCTGATAGATATTCCGGAGGAGGCTCCGTCCCCCGAATCAACAAATTCGTTAAAACGCGGAATTATAGGCTTTCTTGCCGGAGCAGCGGTTGCAATGCTTATAATCTTCCTCATCAATATGTTTGATACACGTGTTAAGAACTCGGACGAGCTGAGAAGAAAATATAATCTCCCCATACTCGGCGAGGTTGCGGATCTTCATCAAATTTAACGGAGGAAATAACGATTATGCCTAATGATAAAAAAGAAACAAAAAAGCGTTTTGGCTTTTTTAAGAAAAAATCAAAGCGCGAGATTAATATTGCCAGCCTGAAATCAAATCAGCAAGCTATAATAGACCATGATACTCCGTTTGTTATCCAGGAGGCCTATAAGACCACTAGAACAAACATTATCTTTGCCGTTTCGGGTTCTGCCGAAAAGAGCTGCAAGCTTATAGCTTTTACAAGCGCAAACCCGAATGAGGGTAAGTCCACTACCTGCATAAATCTCGGAATTACCTTTGCCCAGACGGGCGTTAAGGTTTTGATAATCGACTGTGATTTGAGAAACCCGAAATCGCATCAGTATTTGGGAGTTACAAAGACAAAGGGGCTTTCCACAATTCTTTCAAACCAATGTACATTTGATGATGCCGTATATCATGATATACGCCCGTCGATGGATTTGCTTGCCTCCGGTTCAATACCCCCCAACCCTGCGGAGCTTTTGTCCTCTGATGCAATGGGACAGCTTTTGAATGAGGTTTCGGGAAGATATGACTATATTTTCTTTGATACTCCCCCAACGACTGTCGTTACGGACGCGGTTGCACTGTCAAAGTTTATTGACGGTATTGTTTTTGTAGTACGCGAGGGTTATACAAACCACGAAAGTCTTGAACACGCTATAAATCTTTTAAAACTTGCGCACGCAAAACTACTCGGATTTTTTGTTAATGATGTTGACCCGAATAACGTAAATTACGGAGTTTACCAAAAAGGCTACGGCAGAAGCCGCAACTACAGATATAATTACCGTTATTCCTACCGTTACGGACCGAATCCCGATCCCGACGGTAAAAAGGATAATACGGCAAACGACAGCGCCGCCGGCTAAACTCTGCAAATCCCGAAAAAAAACTGAAAGAGGAGTTTAATTTGAAACGAATTTTAATTTCCGTACTGTGCGTTTTTGCCGCACTCGGATTTTCCGGCTGCACAAACAACAGTAATATAAAAAACTCTTTGGAAAAGGTTCGGATAACCTCGGAGCTTCCCACTCCCTCAGAAAAAAAATACACCTCGCTCGAACAGGCAAGCGATGCTATATATAAGCAGCAGATTGCCGCCTGTGATATGTATTGGGAAGCATACGAGAAAACATATTATCAGAACTTTATCGATGAGGACATGAAACCAAAGGACAAAACCAGAGCTGCTCATACGTGCAATTCTTACCGAAACAACCTTTTGTCCGATTTGCGCACTGATTTTTACAAGAATATTTACGTTATTATAAAAGACTGTGACGACTGCGAAAATAAAGACGCTTTTCTCGAAAAGGCAAACAATGACGTTCTTGGCTTTTATGATTATTATATCGCATACAAGCAGACTGATGATGAAGAACAGGCATTATGCAAGCTTTTGGTTGATTTTTCCGAACGCAGAAACGTACTTGCCCTTTCGTTTCTTGACAGGAACAAAAAAGCAGTATATGAGGCGACAACCAATATTATAGAAAACAACGCCGATACCAACGAATCATATCGTTTTTATCTGAACAAAAACAACAGTATTGTTTCTGCGCTAAACGATGTATACGGAGGCGTTTCACCGCAGTATGCCGAAAGAATCAAGAAAGCCACTACAAAGCTTTCCGTGAATTACTTGAATTCGCTTGAAAATCTTACGGATAGCGAGCGGCGCGTGCTGATGGATCAGCTTGATCTTTCAACCCCCTCGCCTACTCCGAAAGCCGCTGCATCGCCTGTGCCGTCGAAGACACCGACTCACACGCCAGAGCCGACTCCCACCGCTCCGCCGGTAAGAACGGCAGCTCCGGCAACGGCAGCTCCGGTTATAACTCCGAAAGTTACCGCAGTTCCCACTGCGGCTCCGGTTACACCTGTCCCCGACGAACCTGACGAAACGGAACGTCCGTCATATGAGTTCAGTGTTGAGGATTAAAGATTAAATATAATAAACAAAAACGCACCATTCACAGGGGGCTGTTTAAAAAGGCACAGACCGTTCAAGGACATAGATGCTGCTTGAAAATAGCATTTGTTTAAAACATAAATTTAAGTTGAAATCCGCAAAAATGCGGATTTCGATTTATTTTTTTCCTTGAACTACACATAAAACTCACCACTCGGAGGCTGGTCGCAGGCAACAGCCTGCTGCTCGCCCATGCAACCGGGTACACACGTACGCCGTCGGGTGCGTTTTATGCGTTCTGCACTCTTTTTTAACAGCCCCTTACGCGGGGTACTCCGTGGGGTGCGTTTTGTTTTGCAGACATTTTAACCGAAAAAAATCCGTTTGATATTCCCGAAATTGTCATTGTCGGCTTTTTTTCGTAAAATTTGTTGATAAAGCACATATTATATGATATAATGTACGCATAAAGTCTTGTTTAAATTCAGACTTTTCACGAAAGGGGCAATCAACATGGAAATAAAAAGGGCAGTATCGCTGAACGGCAGTGTTACCGTACCGGGCGATAAATCGATTTCGCACAGAGCGGTTATGCTCGGTGCACTCGCAGAGGGGACAACGCATATTAAAGGTTTTCTTCCCGGCGCAGACTGTATTTCCACGATTAATTGCTTTCGCAGCTTGGGAATTGAAATCCAATCGAACGGAGATATTATAGAAGTACACGGAAAAGGGCTTTACGGCTTAAAGCAGTCCGAGAAAATGCTTTATACCGGCAACAGCGGCACTACAACCCGTCTTTTATGCGGAATTTTATCCGGTCAGAGCTTTGACAGTTCCGTAACGGGCGATGCGTCAATATGCCGCAGACCGATGAAGCGCGTAACCGAACCGCTTTCGGAAATGGGTGCAAAAATTGACGGCGAATATTGTCCTCTTTTTATAAAAGGCTCCAGACTCCATGGAATGGAATACAACATGAAAGTTGCCTCCGCACAGGTTAAAACGGCAATTATCCTTGCCGCACTGTATGCCGACGGCGAAACGATAATACACGAAACTGAAAAATCACGCGACCACACCGAGCGTATGCTTTCGGCAATGGGCGCCGATATATCGGTAAACGGAACAGCTATCCGTGTTGCGCCCGCAAAAAAACTTTATTCGCAGGATATATGCGTTCCCGGCGATATTTCCTCTGCCGCATTCTTTATGACTGCCGCGGCAATAATGCCGGATTCGTGCGTTCGCATAAAAAATGCCGGAATAAACCCGACACGCACGGGAATTATAGATGTCTTCAAAAGCATGGGAGCAAAGATATCTATAGAAAACGTTCGGACTGAATCCGGTGAGGAAACAGCGGATATAGTCGTTTCTTCCTCTTCACTTAAAGGTACTGTCATAGAGGGTGAGATGATTCCTCGTCTTATAGACGAGCTGCCGATAATTGCGGTCGCCGCGTTATTTGCCGAGGGTACAACAGTAATCAGGAACGCAGAGGAGCTTAAGGTCAAGGAATCCAACAGAATTTCCGCAATAGTCGGAGAGCTTTCCAAATGCGGCGCGGACATAACCGAAACCGCTGACGGAATGATTATAAAAGGCGGCAAACCGATTTTTGGAGCGGATTTTGTAACGCGCGGCGACCACCGCATGGCAATGAGCCTTGCAGTTCTATCGCAGCTTGCGGACGGCAAGTCCACCATAGACGACGCCGACTGCATAAGCGTATCATATCCGAATTTTCTTGATGATTTTTACGGATTGGGACAAGTCTGAACAGCTTTACGAAAGGAATGATTATAAATGCTTAGATATTTAACTGCCGGCGAAACTCACGGTAAATGTCTTACCGCTGTGATTGAAGGAATGCCGTCAGGTGTGAAAATTGATATTGATAAAATAAACGCCGCACTTGCCGCACGTCAGAAAGGCTATGGCAGAGGCGGAAGAATGAGTATCGAAAAGGACAGGGCGGAAATTCTTTCAGGCGTACGAAACGGGTATACCCTTGGCAGTCCGATTGCTTTAAGAATCGAAAACCGCGACTGGGCAAACTGGCAGGCAATTATGGGAACGGAAAAATCAAATAATGAAAAGCAGGTTCTTTTTCCTCGCCCGGGTCATGCCGATTTGACGGGCGGAATGAAATACAATCATAAGGATTTGAGAAATGTACTCGAGCGTGCCAGCGCACGCGAAACAGCTGCCAGAGTTGCTGTCGGAGCGCTTGTTTCGCAGCTGCTTGACGAGTTTAATATTTCTTTCGGCAGCTGTGTACAGCGAATCGGCGAGATAGAAGATAAACCGTCGGAACGCACCGAAGAATTTTATAAAAGAGCAAATGCGTCATTGGTAGGCTTCGGCGATGCCGATGCCGAAAAAAAAGCTATGGAATATATAGACAATATAAAAGCAAGGGGCGAATCTGTCGGCGGAATAGTGGAAACAACCGTTTTCGGGCTTCCGGCAGGTATTGGCAGCTATGTGCATTATGACAGAAAGCTCGACGCGCAAATTGCTTTTGCCGTAATGAGCATACAGGCAATAAAAGGCGTTGAATTCGGAATGGGCTTTCAGACAGGCTGCGTAAGCGGTGCAAAGGTTCATGACGAAATCGGATATGACGGCGGATTTTTCCGTTATACCAACAATGCCGGTGGAATTGAGGGCGGTATGACTAACGGCGAGCCCGTTATCGTGCGTGCGGCAATGAAACCGATTCCTACGCAGTATAATCCTTTGAGAACCGTAGGTCTGACTGACAAAACAGAACACAAGGCTTCTGTCGAACGCTCCGATATATGCGCCGTACCGGCGTGTTCCGTGGTTGTTGAATCGGCGGTAAGATTTGAGATCACAAAAGCCTTTCTTGAAAAATTCAGCGGTGATTGCCTGGACGATATAAAAACATACTGCAACGCATACACCGAAAGAATAAAAGAGTATTAATAAAATTAAAATATGGTGAAGGGAGGGGTGAATTTGCCGGAAGCAGAGCTGATAAAGCGGTGCAAGGGCGGTGATCGCGATGCGTTCAACGAGCTGTTTAAACAGTACGAAACAAGAGTGATAAATATAGCGTACGGAATGTTGTCCGATTATGACGACGCCTGCGATGCCGCTCAGGAGGTTTTTATTAAGGTTTACAGAAACATTGACAGCTTCAAGGAAAATTCCTCCCTCTCCACATGGATATACCGCATAACCGCCAACACCTGCAGCGATATGTTAAGAAAACGTCAGAAAAGAGCCGTTGTGATAAGCATTGACGCAGACACGGACGACAACAGTCTGAAAAAGGAAATTCCCGACAGCGCACCGCTGCCCGATGAATACATCGAACACAGCGAGGTTCAGATTGCCGTGCGCAATGCGGTAATGGAGCTAAGCGACGAATACCGCGAAGTTATAACGCTGTGTGATTTTGAAGATATGAGCTATGACGCAATTGCAAAAATATTGGAATGTCCTGTCGGAACGGTAAAATCCAGGCTTAACAGGGCAAGAACGGCATTAAAGAAAAAATTATCATCAAAAGCGGAACTTTTTATGTAATCATACGTCTAATATATTGTAATAAGAATTTAACAGAAAGGGGGAGATTTCGGTGATTTGTAATGATTTTCAAAAAATGCTGGATAATTACGAAAATTTGTCGGAAACGGAACGTCTGCAAATGACGGTTCATGCCGGGGAATGTAAAAAATGCCGTGAAGATTTGGATTTTTTGCTTGCGGTTATTAATACTGCCAAGCGTCTCCCCGATATAAAAGCTCCGGAGGATTTTATCGATAAACTTAATGCACGCATCGATTTGGAGAATATTCAGACGCGCCGTAAAGCACGAAGCAAGAGAAGCTTCGCTTTCGGCTGGAAAAAATACGGTTCCGTGGCAGCCTGTATGCTTTTGGCTGCCGTTATAGGCGTAAACGGCAAGAGCCTTGTTTCGCGTATGTCGGGGCAAAACTCCGGAGACGGTGTAATTACAGAAGAAAAAATCGTTTCGGACGGCAATTCGGCGCCAAGCGCCCAAACACCTGCCGCAATAAATACTCCGACAGATTCACAATTGCCGGCAGAGAGTTCTGCTCCGAAAGCGGATATGGCGGCAATACCGTCTTTAGCTGCGCCCGTATACACGCCCGCAAATACAACAAAGCCTGCAAATGCGGCATCGGGAGCAGGAACGGGCAATGCGTCATCATCGGCAGGAGTATCTAAATCCGTGCTGACCGTAACTCCGTCAGTAACGCGTGCTCCGTCAAAGCCCACAGCAGCGCCCACCGTTGCTCCGGCTGAAAATGCAGCCACAGGTGAAGATGTGGTAAAGGGATTCAGCATTGCGGAGGAAACTCCGTCGCCCGATACGGCGGCCGAACCGTACACTCTTGCAAAGGGTACGTATGTAACACCCGATAAAAATACCCGTGCAGCCGAACAAAAGGCTAACACTAATGATCTTACCGCAGGTGAAGCGACCTCAGAGCTTGCACTGGGATTGTACACACCGATAGATAAGGACGGCAATCCTACTGAATATGCGGTTGTTACCGAACCTATTCAAGGCGCAGCCGTAAGCAGTTCCATTCTTGTTTCTTCCGAGGACGAAGAAAAAGTGCGCAGTCTTATGAACAAGTACGTCACAGGCAATTATGACGCTTATTACATGACAACCGAGGATAAGCTGAATAATATGTTTGAAGAAATGGACCGCGAGGGAATTAACTACGAAAATTATATTGATAACAGCGGCGGCAGAATAAGCTTCCGTTTAGTGATTGTATCGTAACAAAGAGCCGAAAACTCAAAATGTGAGTTTTCGGCTCTTTTTGGTTCACCATAATTATGCAGAGAAAAAAATGGGAGTTTTTTTTGCTCTCTCCCTGTCTTTTTCCTGGAGAAAGATATTGTTAACAAAAAATTTTTTATTAATTTATAAATATTTTATATGATTTCAGTAAAATTTGTGTTATAATAGAATCAGACATATTTTCAAAGGAGGAATTTACATGGCAGCTACTAAAATACTTATTGTCGATGACGATGAGAATATTGTGGAACTGATTCGTCTTTACTGTGAAAAGGAGGGATTCCTGACCGTTACGGCAAACAACGGTCAAAAAGCGGTTGAGCTTTTCAAATCCGAATCGCCGTCGATTGTAATTCTTGATATAATGATGCCCGAAATGGATGGCTGGCAGGTGTGCCGTGAAATAAGAAGAATAAGCAACATACCGATTATTATGCTTACGGCAAAGGGCGAAACTTTCGACAAGGTGTTGGGGCTTGAACTCGGCGCCGACGACTACATGGTAAAGCCTTTTGAAACAAAGGAGCTTGTAGCGAGGATAAAGGCAGTTCTGCGCCGCAGCGAAACGAAGAATCAGACCGCCGAAAAGGAAATAGTTTTCCCGAAGCTGAGTATAAATCTTTCAAACTACGAGATAAAAATCGACGGAAAAATTACAGAAATTCCGCCCAAAGAGCTGGAGCTTTTATACTTCCTTGCCTCGAATCCCAACAGAGTGTTCACTCGTGAACAACTGCTTGAAGAGGTATGGGGCTTTGACTATTTCGGCGATTCGCGAACGGTTGACGTGCATATAAAAAGACTGCGTGAAAAGCTTGAGGGCATAGACGCAAACTGGCAGCTTAAAACCGTCTGGGGTGTAGGATACAAATTCGAGGTGCGCTGATATGCCGGAACGTTTTATTCACCGCCGCAGATATTTCTTTAAAAGCATATTCGGCAGGCTTTTCTGGACATACGCCGCAATTGCTTTTATAACCTTTATAATTATATCGGTGACAATGGTAATTGTCTTTGATGTATTTGTGCAGGGACAGCAGGAGAAAAACGTTATCTCAATCAGTCAGGCGCTTGAACGCATGACTGGTACATACCAGATTGAGGAAACGGACATACGTGCGCGCAATGCCTATAAACAGAATCTTATAACATGGTCGCATTTTCTGCACGGCGATATAATTATAACAAACCGCGACGGAAAAATCTCCGAACGCACGTGCAGCGTGGAAAAAGTCCCCGATGAATTTGCAAAAACGGTTATCAGCGGAAAAACTCTTAAGGAAAAGGGTGATTTCGGCGGCGCATATGACAGTGACGTGCTTACGATAGGTTTGCCGGTGAGGTATAACGGAACGATTATCGGAGCAATGTTCTTCAATTCATATATGCCAAAGCTTCGAAGCACCTTTACGAGAATGGTTACTATATTTTTCCTTGCCGCGCTTATATCGCTGCTTATATCATTTGCCTTGGTTTATGTACAGTCCAAGCGCATATCCAAGCCGATCGGGCAAATTAACGACGCCGCACGCGATATTGCCGCCGGAAACCTGTCGCACCGTGTTGAGGTGAATAGCGCCGATGAAATAGGTCAGCTTGCGTCAAGCTTCAACTTTATGGCGGATTCGATAGAAAATATCGAAAAGCAAAGCGCAGGCTTTGTATCGGACGTATCGCATGAACTGAGAACGCCTATGACGAGCATAACAGGCTTTGTTCAGGGGATTCTTGACGGCACAATACCGGAGGATAAACGCGACTATTACCTTAATATTGTGCTGGAAGAATCGGTAAGGCTTAAAAAGCTTGTAAACGACCTTTTGGAAATGTCGAAAATGTCATCAAGCGAATACAGCCTTAATATGACGGTATTTAACCTGAACGAACTTATACGCATAAGTATAATCGGCATAGCAAACAGAGTAGAGGACGCACATCTTGACCTTGACGTGGATTTTCAGGAGGATGATCTTAACGTTATTGCAGACAAGGACGCTATAACGCGCGTTATAATAAATCTTCTGGACAATGCAGTTAAATTCAGCTATCCGGATACTACAATTCACATAAAAACGTGGACGGCAGGCAAAAAGGCGCACGTCTGCATAGGAAATACCGGCAACGGAATAGCTGCGTCGGAGCTGAGCAGTATTTTCAAGCGTTTCTACAAAACGGACAAATCGCGCAATAACAAAAGCGGCGCCGGACTGGGGCTGTCGTTTGTTAAAAATATACTCACACTGCACAAGCAGAGCATATGGGTTGAGAGCATAAACTCCAATGACGGGTCAAAATCGCGTTATACAAAATTCACTTTTACCCTCGAAACGGCATAGATCTCTTACATGGTGAATTTTTTATATAAAACGGTGATATTCTTTATTGACACACATTTAATTTGGCTATATAATTAAGAAAAGAAATGAATTTGTTAAAGGGGAATTTTGATATGGCTGAATTACGTTGGAATCCGCTTATAAAGGATTGGGTTATGATTGCTTCTCACCGTCAGAACAGACCGCAGATGCCGAAGGACTGGTGTCCGTTCTGCCCGGGTTCGGGAAAAGTACCTGATAAATTTACGGTATATGAATACGACAACGATTTTCCCGCGCTGTCGCAGAATCCGCCCGTTCCGGACGATGTAGAAACAAGAATTTACAAAACAAAACCCGCTTACGGCAAATGCGAGGTTATCCTGTATTCACCGGAGCATACGGTTACACTGCCCGAGCTGCCGGTTGAGCATATACGGGAGTTGGTTGACTTATGGACGGAGCGTTTCGTTGCCATAAGCGCAGATGAAAAAATTAAATATGTATTCATTTTTGAAAACAGAGGCGCTGCGGTGGGCGTTACAATGCCGCATCCGCACGGTCAGATTTACGGCTATTCGGTAGTACCGAAAAAGCTGGAGCTTGAGATGAATTCCTGCAAGGAGCATTTTGAGCAGAACGGTAAATGCCTTATCTGCGATATGCTTGAGGATGAAGTGAATGACGGCAGACGCATTATTTTTGAGAACGAGGACTTTATCACGTTCCTGCCGTTCTTCTGTGAGTATCCTTACGGTGTGTATATCGCTGCGAAGCGTCATTTCCAGAATCTCACACAAATGAATGAGCGCGAAAAGAACAATCTTGCACAAATACTTAAAGAAACGGCAGGTATGCTTGACAGTCTGTTTGACTATACCTTCCCGTACATGATGTGTATGTATCAGAATCCCGTAAACGGCGAGGACGTTTCGGACTGCTATCATTTCCACATCGCGTTCTATCCGCCCATGAGAAGCGCAGACAAGATTAAGTTTAACGCTTCATCGGAAACAGGCGCATGGGCGCACTGCAATCCTACCGCTCCCGAGGAGAAGGCTAAGGAATTGCGCGAGGCTCACAAAAGATTTTTGGAAAAACAATAAGCTTTGTATAAAGGGATTGCTGCGCTGCGGCAGTCCTTTTTTTGGAATTTAAGCATAAATGCACCTCTGTTTTATATTTGACAAATATAAAGGATTATGATATAGTTATAGTAGTGTATTATGCAATTCGGTTGCCGGTACACTTTGCTTTAAGGAGTTGGTAATAATATGGCTGAGAAATACGGAGTAGTTCCGAAAAAATTCACCAAGGAGTGGTGGCCGTACTTTTGGATGTATTACAAATGGCACACGATAGCCGCGGCTTTTGTACTTATATGTGTGGGCGTTACGATTCAGCAATGCGCCACAAGTCCGAAATACGATCTGACCGCAACCTATGTCGGAACATCGGGTTTCAGTGAGGAAACACAGAACAGCGTTTCGGAGTATATCGCACAGTACACAGCCGATATAGACGGAAACGGCAAGTCTTTACCGTTCTTTCAGCAGCTTGTAATAACCGAAAACAATCAGGATGCGCAGTATAATTATGCGATGAGCACAAAGCTCATGCTCGAATTTCAGAACGACTGCTCGTATCTGTTTTTAATGGACAGTACATACGCTGAAAATATGCTTAAACCCGGTTCGTCATATGACGGCTCATTTGTACCGGTAAGCGAATGGGCTTCGGACGGGGTCGAAACAGACAGACTTTACCCTGCGGAGGGTACGGCATTTGCGGTTAATCTTAAAGATACAAACTTTGCCAAAAGCCTTAATTTAGGCGACAGAGATATATACATAGCTGTACGCTGCGAGTCCAAGGACGACGAGAAGAATAAACAAGCCTTTGATAATTCAAAGGAAATCGCCAACGAACTGATAAAAAAATGACAGCGAAAGGAGGACTGACTATGGCTCTCGAAAAACCAAACGTCAGCGAATATGAGCTGTTTTCCGAATACAAGCGTACGCATGACACAAAATTGCGCGATGAAATAGTTGCGTCCTATATTTACATAGCCGAAATACTTTCGCGCAAGTTTATAAACCGCGGAATAGAATATGACGATATTTTCCAGGTTGCGTCCATGGGAGTTTTGTATGCCGTGGAGCGGTTTGACCCCGACCGCGGGGTGAAGTTCGCAACTTTCGCCACACCTACCGTTATGGGCGAAATCCGCCGCTATTTCCGCGACAAAGGCAACTTTGTCCGCGTTCCTAAGCGGCTTTATGAGGTTTTCTACCGTGCGGAGCAGATAAAGCGCACATCTTCCCAGATAAGCGATTCGGAAATTGCCCGCCGCTTAAATCTTCCCGATGAAGTAATTCGGGAGGCGGAGAAAATCGGCGATGTGAATTTTATTAAATCGCTTGAATATGAAGCCTGTGCCGACGGCGCAATGGGACTTTCCAATGTCATAGGCGCGGAGGATAATCATTTTCTTATGCTTGAAAACAAGGATTTTATTGATTACTGCATGAGACAAATGACCGACACGGAGCGTAGCTTTGTAAAAATGCGCTACAACGATGAATTAAGCCAGAAAGAAATTTCCGATAAAATGGGAATCTCGCAGATGCAGGTTTCCCGAATTGAAAAAAAGGTATTGAAAAAATTAAGAGGATTATATTTCAGAGATTAATATAATCCGGAAAGGATACATTATGCTTACCCCGGATAAGAAAGAATTTATTGAATTTATGATGGAGGCGGACGTTCTGCGTTTCGGCGATTTTGTAACCAAAAGCGGCAGAAATACACCGTATTTCGTAAATACCGGCAACTATAAAACCGGCAGACAGATTGCAACTCTCGGCAGATTTTATGCAAAGCTTGTAAAAGAAAGCTGTAATGATGCGTTTGACTGTATGTTCGGTCCCGCATATAAAGGTATTCCGCTTGCCACATCCTGTGCGGCGGCGCTGTATAACGAATACGGTATCGACAAGCCGTATTTCTTCAACCGCAAGGAGGAAAAGGATCACGGCGAAGGCGGCTCTCTTGTAGGATACAAGCCCGTTGACGGAGATCGTGTTATCATAATCGAGGACGTTATCACTGCCGGCACGGCAATCCGTGAGACTATGCCCGTTTTAAAAGGCGCAGCGAATGTTTCGGTAAACGATATGTTCATTTCCGTCAACCGCTGTGAGGTCGGACAAAACAAAGACAAAACCGCCGTTATGGAGGTTATGGAGGATTATGGCATAAACGTTCATTCGATTGTGACCGTAAAGGATATATACGAATATCTCAAAACCGACGGCAAGTACGAAACCGTTCTGAAAAATATGGAAAAATATATGGAACAATACTGTGTATTTTAAATGAAACACAGTTTATAATAAAGGAAAGGATTTGATTTTATGAAATTAAAAGCTTTATTATGCGCGGCTTTATCTGCGGCAGTGCTTGTAGGAGCAGGCATAGCGGCGCATGCGGAGGAGGATGTTGTGAGCGTAATGCTTAACAACGAAAAGGTTGAATTTGACCAGAACCCGATAATCCTCGACGGTACCACTCTCGTTCCGATACGCGCAGTCTTTGAAAAAGCAGGCGCTGTCGTAACATGGGATCAGGACGCCAAAACCGCTACGCTTACAAAGGATAATTATACAGTAAAAATCACGCTTGGCGACAGCGTACTCTACAAAAACGGTGAAGCCGTACCGCTGTCCGTTTCCGCGCTTATGTACAACGACAGAATACTTATCCCCGTTCGTGCTATCGGCGAAGCGATGGATTTTAAAATAACCTGGGACGGCTTCCATTCAACGGTTCACGTTGCAACAGACGGCACAAATTACCGTCCGTATGCCGCAAGGAGAGTGGCGTTCCGCGAGCTTTCCGAAGCGGCCGAATTTTACACCGAGGAATCCGTTATTTCGAAGGAAATCAGCCTGCGCAGCGGCGATGTTCTTGATAACGTAATCTTTACGCGTACATTCGACACGGCGGCGGAGATTTCTCCCCTGCTCATTATAAACGGAACAGACTTTTCCGCACAGCTTAAAGCTTTAAAGAGCATTTACGGCATGGCGGTGGTTGATATAGACAAAAACGATGCCACAAAAGAGATTATCATAATCGAAAACGGCGATACACGTACGGCATGGTTCTTCCGTTATGACGGGCAATCACTGATTCCGGTCATGAGCAACAGCGGCGCTCCGGCAAGCATAAAATTTGTGTCGAAAATATTCCTTGACCAGAGAAGCTATATGCTTTCAGACCTTGAAGGTCTGTGCTTTATGGATATAATGATTACCGGAAGCGCATACCAGCTTGAAGGCGATATAATAACGCAGTACAGAGTTACAAATGCCGGAAAAATTATTCCGAGAAAGCTTGTACACACCTACAACGACGACATGATTTATTACTATACTCCGACTGATACTTATGTTAAGGGCGGATACAAGGGCGGCTCACAGAATACCATGTCGGCATCGGAGTTTGATACGTTTAATGTTCTGGATATGTACATTGACCAGGATAACCCGTCATACATTGAGTTTTACGTTGAGTTCCCGAACGGCATAAAGGCAGTTCTTACGCCGTTTGTGGTATAATGCGGTGGAATGGAGAGTTCTATGAAAAAATTTACGGTATTTTTTGCAATGCTGCTTGCGCTTTTCACAGCGCAGGCAGTTCATGCGTATAATATTGTTGATTTGCCCGCAACTATGACGCTTTCCGATGCTTTGGGAATATATTCTGCGGACGATATAAACTCCGCAACCGTTTCCGACATAAGCGACGGACAATATATTACCCTTTCAAGGGACGATATAAAGGATTTTTATTACAGTGCGGAGGGAGTCACGCTTTACCGTACAATCAATCCTGCACCTTTTCGCGGAACGGCTGTAAACTTGTTTACGGCGGACGGAGTAAAAAGCTTTTACTTTAACTCCGGCGTCCAGATAGGAATGTACGGCAGTTCAAATTACATATGCTATGAAATGCAGGATTATGATCTGAGCAAATTTATGTATCTTTGCTCAATGTATCAGGAGGGCAAAAAAACAAACGGCGGCGAAGTCTATCCGAATACCGATTCGGATTTTCTTAAACTGCCGGACGATTTGTGGGCAAAGGATTCGATAAAAGAGGCGGCGGCGCGTTCACTTCTCCCCTATCAGCTGACGGACAAATATCCGCAGACCATATCGCGTGAGGAATTTTGTATACTTATCGGCAATTTTATTGCAGTAACAGGCGGCTATGCTTCGCTTGAAAAATATATGGACGACAAGGGTATATCTTACAGCAGAGATAATTTCTCCGACTGTACCGGCAGAGATTCGTCGATTGATATGCTGTTTGCGCTCGGGATAATCAACGGCAGAGGCGGAGAATACTTCGATCCCGACGGTGCGATAACACGTGAAGAAGCGGCAAAAATGCTTACCGTTACCGCTGAAAATTTCAGACATATAGACACAAAATACAATCTGAATTACAGTGACAATTCGCACATATCCGAATGGGCAAAGTTTTATGTGAGATGGGTAAGCGACAACGGAATAATGAGCGGAAATGACAGCAATGAGTTTGAGCCGCTCGGTTTCTATACGGTACAGCAGGCGATTGCCACGGTATCAAGACTCTATAATGTTTGCACCGATATTTAAAAAAACAGAATAAAAATCAAAAAAACAACCATAATAAGAGTGTGCCGTAAGACATAATCTATTTTGGAGGTAATTGAAAATGAGTAATTGTGGCTGCGAAGCAAACAAGAGCATCAAATGTTCTGTTACACAGTGCAAAAACCATTGTCAGACATCTGATTACTGTTCACTGTCATGTATTCAGGTGGGAACACATGAGCCTAACCCGACAATGATCGAGTGCACAGACTGCACATCATTTCAGCTCAAAGGCTGATAAAGCAAATATGTATGAAGAACCGCCGCATATAAGTGCGGCGGTTTTTCTTGTAGGAGATTAAATGGAAAACAATTTTAAGTATTCGGACGATAACAAGCGTTATCATACATGGAATTATCATCTTCGGCATAAATTCGGCGGAAAGGTTATGAAAATCGCCTTAAACGCCGGTTTTACCTGTCCCAATATTGACGGCACAAAAGGATACGGCGGCTGCACCTACTGCTCCGACACCGGCAGCGGCGATTTTGCAGGCAATCCCGAGGACGGAATAGTACGCCAGTTTGAGGATGTGAAAGCACGCATGGCAAAAAAGTGGCATGAGGGCAAATATATGCCGTATTTTCAGGCGCATACCAACACATACGCTCCGGCAGAGGTTTTGCGGCAGAGATTTGAGCCTGTTTTGCGGCAGCCCGGCGTTGTGGGTATAAGCATTGCCACACGTGCGGACTGTCTTAACGAGGATGTGCTGGAATATCTTGACGAGCTTAACAACCGAACATATCTTGTTGTGGAGCTTGGTCTGCAATCAATATTCGATTCAACGGGCGAAAAAATAAACCGCTGTCATACATATGCGGAATTTCTTGACGGATATGAAAAGCTTCGTCAAAGGAATATAAATGTATGCGTACATCTGATTAACGGCTTGCCGGGTGAAACAAAAGAAATGATGATAGAAAGCGCGCGCCAGACTGCAAAGCTCATGCCGCACTGCGTCAAGCTGCATTTGTTGCACATTATAAAAGGCACAAAAATGGCACAAGACTTCTATGACGGCAAAATAGAGCCTATGACGCGCGACGATTATATTGATGTGATTGTACGTCAGTTAGAGGTTTTTTCGGAGGAAACCGTCATACAGCGTCTGACAGGCGACGGCGGACGCGATATTCTTATTGCTCCCGAATGGAGTTTAAAAAAATTCGTTGTTTTAAATGAAATTGACAAGCTTATGCTTAAACGCAATACATATCAGGGCAGACTTTTTAACGGTGAAAATATTATGCACACACAAAAAACACACATGGCAGTTTTTTTATAAACTCTGCCATGTGTGTTTTATCATGAAAAATAAATTTAATTCTGCCAAAATTATTTTACACCGACTCTTTTACAAGCCTGTTTTATCGGGCATATATCGCATTTCGGATTACGCGCGGTGCATACCGCCCTGCCGTGATACACCAGCTGGTGACAAAGTCTGAGCTGATAATCCTCCGGCACGATTTTCTTCAAATCCATTTCGATTTTAGCTGGGTCTTCTTCCTTTGTAAGCCCTATCCTCCGTGTCAAACGCATACAATGCGTATCAACCACAACGGCAGGCTTTCCGTAAATATCGCCTAACACCAGATTGGCTGTTTTCCGTCCTGTTCCGGCAAGAGTAAGCAAATCCTCCATATTATCGGGAACCTTACCGTCATACGCCTCCACCAGACGCTTACAGCATTTTATTATATTCTGCGATTTGGTTTTATAAAAACCTGCAGACTTTATATATTCCTGCAATTCCTCCGGATTTGCCTCCGCAAAATCCTGTGCGGATTTATAACGCTTAAAAAGCTCTTTCGTGACAATATTTACACGTGCGTCTGTACACTGTGCACTCAGCTGTGTCGCTATAAGCATTTCCACAGGCGTTGAATAGTCGAGTGAACATTTTGCGTCGGGATATGCTTTATCCAACAGCTGTCGGAGAAGCGCTGCTCTTTCCTTTTTTGTCATTCTTATCAACCTCACTATTTGCCGTCTTATATGTACCGACAATATTGTTCTTAACCGCTTCTTCCGGGTTTGTTTCCATAAGCGGTACGTGCTTATGCGCCGCCGCATGGAATACCAATTCCGGTCGGTATGTGCTGAAAATTAAATCCATTTTCCGGAAATCGTGTACGGACGCAATCTCAACTTTCATACTTTTTGCACAGACGTGGAATATCCTCCGTTGTACCCATTATTTTTATATCTCTTATTCAAGTATTTCGCCTATTATCTGCTGTGCTGCGCTTCCCGCACCGACGATAAGAGTTCTGCGTCTGTTCTGTGCGCTTTTGAGCTGTCTTATATAAAAGCTGAAAAAGCTGCTGTAAAGTGTTCTTAAAACAATTATTCCAAAAGTCGATATGAAAAATGCAATAATCAGAAAGCTTCTCGAATACGACAGCGTGCGATAGCTTTTATACAGCGACAAAACGCCTATTGTACACAAAGCACCCAACGTCGAACCGACATATCCGCCAGTACCAGGCACACTCTGCGCAAGTTAAAACTTTTCAAGAACACGTCACCTCAACCGTTATTTTAAAAGATAAGCATATTTCAGATACAGTCCCATACATTCGGAATATTCCGCCTCCGTCAATACCGACTGTACATATTTTTTAAGTTCCGCTTTGTCGGACATGAGACTTCTCACCTTGCTCATATCGAATTTCGATGCCAGCTCATACGCTCGCGCCCAGTCCTTTGCGGATACCTCTGACTTTAAATTATCATATATCCTCTGCGTACTGCCCGACAGACTGTTCCCTGACGTATCCGACGTGTCCGATTTTGACGTTTGATTGTCTTTCTTTTTCCCGTATGTATGCGTTTTTCCGCTGCCGTCCACAACCTGAACGTTCTTCGCACCGACGCTGTTGCTTCCTCCCGACGGTTCGGCGGTTTGTTCTTTTTCGGCTGTATCCGTTTTTTCGCGGTCTGCATCATCCACTGCGGTATCCGGCTGTTGAATACTTTTTATATATTCCTCAACAAGCTTGCTGTCAAGCATACCGTTATCCGCCATTTCCTGTGCGGTTTCGGAAATTTCCTTCTGTACTCCCGTATCATTCAGAACCGACGCAACCGTTTCCAAAAGCGGCTCCACATACCGCGGCACCGCATAATAATGAAACACGGCGACGATACCGGCAACCAGCGCTGCTGCAAATCCGATTACCGAAATCAAAATCACTTTCCACTTTTTCATACCAATCTCCCACACGCCTTACGGCGGTTCAATTACATGCAAAAAGAAACGCACATATTGACATTTTTAACAAAAAAACATATGTGTGTGCATATTGGGGTGAAATATACACATTTCTTTTTGATTATTACCCTACTTTTGTGTTTATTACTTAATTATAACACAAGTTTTAAAATTATTCAATAAATTTTTCTGTATTTCTTACAAAAAAATTATTAATTTTGCAAAAATAATAAATTCACATTCATTTCGGATATTTGTTATACATCATTTTTTTATAATTGCCCGGGGTCACTCCCGTTTCCTTTTTAAACACGTAATTAAAATACGACTGTGAGGAAAAACCCGACTCATACGCAATATCGGAAACGGATTTTTGGCTCATGAGCAAATGTGTTTTCGCCGCACCAAGCCGTTTTTGCAGAATATACCTCTGCGGCGTCATACCGACCGCACGCGTAAAAAGGCTGTGAAAATATGTACGGCTTAAATTCACGTGCTGTGCGATTTCCCCGAGAGTTATATTCTCAAAGCATTTGCCGTCAATATATGCAAGCGCTCTTGTGACCGAATTACTTTCCGCCGCGGCATTTACCGCCGCACGGCGGCTGTCCGAGCGTATACTGTAAATAAGCGCAAGCAGTCTGCTCTGCAAATATATTTCACTCCCGTCAAAGGGATTTGCAAAAGCCTCCGTTATCTCCTTAAAATCGGCGTGAAGGGCAGGAGTATTAAAACAGGAGACGCCGATGCAATGGATAGTCCCAAGAAAGAGCTTGCGAACAAAAACGGAGTATTCAAGAGAGTGTCCGGCTTGCAGACGCCGGGACAATCACAGAATATTACTTAAACTTTTATTAAATTCGGCTAAGCCTTCTGTATTCTGAGGGGGAAACTCCTTTCCAGCGTTTAAATGCGTCGCCGAAATAATTACTGCTTGAAAATCCGCATCCGTCTGAAATTTCACCGATTGTAAAATCAGTTTCGTTAAGCAGTTTTTCGGCGGCTTTTATGCGCGTCTGAATAAGATATTCCTTAAAGCAAAAACCCGTAAGCGCCTTGAATTTTTTCGAGAAATATGTTTCCTCCATAAAAACCATGCCGGCAACTTCACCGAGAGATATTTGCTCGGCGTAGTTTTCGCTTATGTACTTCGCCGCCTGCTGAATTTTGTCCGCTCCGGCGCCTGTTTCGAGAGCTGTGCTTCTGCCAAACCGCAGAGCGTATAAAATTATATTATGCAAAATATTTCTCAAAGCAAGAGGTGTGTATAAATCGGAATGATTTTTTTCAAATTCCGCCCTCATGATGTTCTTCTTTATGATTTCGGCATATTCGCTACCAAACGACAGACAGCCGGCATTTAAAAAATCCTCCGTATTTTTCTGACCTGTTAATCTGTATATTTCTTCAATGTCCTCATCAAAAAAATACAAAACATACCTCTCATACCCCTTGCCGCCGAACGAGGTGGTTTTGTGCAGCTCGTTTTTCGGAATTACCACCAGATTATCTGCGTCAACATCAAAAATCCTGTGCCCGATGAAATAACGTCTTTTGCCCGAAAGCAAAAAGTAAAGCTCATGATAAGAGTGTGAGTGCATTTCCGGCATATCTACCGAACGCCGTTCACAGTCCTTTTCAACCGTTATCCCTTTGGTAATATCGGGAATGTTAAACCGCATATTTTCACCTCCGCCGTGTTCTGTATTTTATATTATCATAACCGATTAACAATTGCAGGATTTAAACATTATCTTTTCTCAGACAGGCCGGAGTAACACCGAAATGCTTATCCGTAATTATATTCAAGTCCCTTTAAAATTTATATCTGTCAATAAATATAGCGGCGGCTCCGTAGAGCGGCGCTTTATCATAAAATCGGGAAAATTCAATCCCAACGTGTTTGTATTTGCTGCCGATGTATCTGTTTCCGATATTTTTTGCGATAATATCCGCCGCGTCGCTGCCAAGATATGGTATTCGGTGTCCGAGAAAAATTTTGTCGGGATTAAACAGATTAATAAGAGTAATACAGCCTTCGGCAAGATAGCGGCAAATGTCCGGCTTGTTGTTTTTATTCGCATTGCTGCTGATTGACGCATACATTTCAAGACAGCCCTTGTTGCCGCAGGGACACTTCTTTCCGTTTATGTCAACCGAAACGTGACCGATTTCGCCGAAATCGCCCTCGCACAGTCTGCCTTTAAGAATAATTCCGGCGCCTATACCCTTTGCTGCACCGAGATATATAAAATCATCCAAATCCGCACCCTTGCCCCAGTATTTTTCAGCAAGCGCAGAGGTGTTCATATCATTATCCGTAAAAACGGGCAGCGAAAAAGTATTTTCAAGGAGACTGCGTATGTCAATACGCTCTATGCCGAAAAAATGCGGCGGCTCTCTCAGAACACCGTCCTTTGCACCGACCGGACCTATCGAAGAAACGCCTATTCCGATAATGTTTTTTTCAAGCTTTATAATTTTATCAGCGGCTCGAATGATTTTTTTGCCGACGCTTTCCGCAGTTTCATCATCAAATGGTATGGATTCCATGTGTATTATCTCTCCGCAGAGATTTGACGAAAAAGCCGAAACACTGTCACGGCAAAGGTAAATTCCGAGTATATGATGCTTTGCCGTGTCGGGCTTCAATACTATCGGTCTGCGCCCCGGAGCGGAATGTATTTCCTGTTTGCCTTCGGTTACATATCCGTCGTCCATAAGCTCATTCACAATATTTGAAACGGTCATTTTCGTCAGTCCGGTCATTCCCGAAAGCTCAATCCGTGAAACGGGTTTCATTATTATCTGCTTTAAAATAAGATTTTTATTATTTATTTTTGTAAGCGCCTGATTTACAGCTCTCATTCCGAATACCTCTTTATTTATTCATAAGAATAATATACCATTTTTTCGGCAAAATGTCAACCGAACGTATTTGAGTTTTCCGTAAAACTTGGCTGCAAAAGCCTTGAAAGCAGCATGGCAGAGTGAAAAACATAGAATCAAAATTTAAAGATAATGACAAAAATATAGTTGACCGTCTTTCACTCAATTTAAATATATTCATTGAACCATATCTGCACGCTGTAAAGTCTAAAATTAAAAGCAAAAATTAAAGGCGCGCACGCTACTATTTTCTGACGCAGATTTTGTTTGGCATTGAAAAAACGGGGAAACTCAAAGAAGAATCCCCTTCGGAAAGTCTGCTATTTACTTTTTCATGCCATATGTCATGCCCAGCATATCGTATTTTATGCCTGCCATTTCGTTATATGGAAGTTTTTCCCACTTCATGTTTCCTATCAGACGTTCCAGTGAAGAAAGATTTTCCTCGGTATCGCATATTCGGGGTATCAGCGGCGTACGTATAACACAGTCACGTCCGCTGTTTTTCAAATACTCAAAATTTCCGAGAATTATATCGTTATATACTCCCGTATATTTTTTATGCAGTTCCCTGTCGGCTATTTTTAAATCCATAATTACATAATCTGCTTTATTCACCGCACGGCGAAAGGTATATTCATCAATATATCCGCTTGTTTCTATCGCAGTATGACATTTTACGCAATCAATAACCTCCGATAAAAATTCCCACTGCATAAGAGGTTCTCCGCCTGAAAATGTCACTCCTCCTCCGTTTGACGAATAAAAATCCATGTTTTTCAACAGAATTTCCGATAACTCCCTTGAAGAATATTCTTTTCCCGACACACTTATCGCACCGTTCGGGCAAACATGAATACACCTGCCGAACCGCCGGCATTCTGCGTGACCGCACTCTTTTTTACACCTGCCGCACGAGGTACACAGATTATGCTTAATCATCAGCTGCGGCTCTCTTTCCAGCCCCTCGGGATTATGACACCACCGGCACCTCATGGGGCAGCCTTTCATAAACACCGTCACACGCGGTCCCGGACCGTCATGCAAAGCAAAATCCTTTATATCAAAAATCATTCCGTTCATATTACATATTCCTGACGTTTTATAACATGATCCTGGTATTCTTTATCCAGTTCCACAAAATACGCGCTCCACCCCCATATGCGAACCACAAGCTGTCTGTGCTCTTCGGGATGTTTCTGCGCATCGCGCATTTGTTCTATATTCACCGCATTAAGCTGAAGCTGATGTCCTCCCCGTTCAATATATGATTTTACCAGCATTGCAACCTTTTTGATACAATCATCATCGGTAAACATACTGTGGTGGAACTCCATAGTAAGCGGCCCGCCGTTTATGGCATTGCGGAAATGCTGTTTTGAAAACGACTTTATAACAGAAACGGGGCCGTTAATTCTTGCAAAAAGGCTCGGCGAGAAATTCGTTCCGAACGGTTCGCCCTTTCTTCTTCCGTCCGGCGAAGCCCCGATTTCGTCCGCATGCCACAGATAATACATCGCGCTTCCGGTGCCTGCTCTGAATATTCCGCCGCGACAGTTAACTCTGCCCTTTAATCCCTCCGAAAAACTGTCCAGCAGATATACCGATATGTTATCCACCTCGTCAATATCGTTTCCCATTTTTTCGGTTTCATAGCGCAGCAGCGGCAGCAGCTCACTGTGAAACTGAAAATCACTGTCAACCGCTTCTATAATAGTGTCCGCGGAAAATTTTTTCTCGTCATATATGTATTTTTTAATTGCATACAGCGAATCTGCCGCTGTCGCTATACCCGTACCATGGATTCCGAAATTGTTATACTTTATTTCGTCCATACAGATTTTCATAAAATGAGACGGCACGAACCAAAGATTTTTTATATTGCCGCAGATTTCCGCACATTCTTTTTGTATTTCGGAATGTATATGTTCCAGAAATTCATCAAAGTCCGCACTTTCTTTCAAATATCGGTGCAAACATCTGTCAACTGCTTTTGGAAAAGACAGCGCTCCTATATTTGCCACGTCCGCACCGACTCCCGGGATAATAAATTCCCAACACGCAGCCACAGTATAGTCCCTTGCGTCCTCCTGCGAATATCCGAGTCTTTGCAGTCCGTCTATTACAACGTCGTCATTTGAATACTGCGGAAATCCAAGACCTGCTTTTGTAAGCTCACTTCCAAGCTCATATATTTCAATCGGTGTTTTTTTGCTCACACGCAGATTGATTTTAGGGTCTATCAATTTCAGATTATTGCTCGCTTTCAGACACAGTTTTGAAAGCAGATTAAACACCTCGTTCCCGTCTTTATCTACGCCGCCGAGAACCATACTCTGCCCATTATCGCCCTGCTGCACTCCCGGGTACAAATCACTGTCCTTGTTAAATGACAAAAAGAAATCTTCCAGAAGCTCAAGAGCCGTTTCCTCCGTATATATACCCTTATCCATATCCGATTTAAGATACGGATACATATATTTGTCAAATCTTCCCACTGTTACATGATAGTTTCCTTCAAGCCACAGGCTGTAATGTATAATTCTGAAAAATTGCAGAGCCTCCCTAAAATTCTCCGCCCCGTACGCCGGTACTCTTTCAAGTATTTTTGCTATATCGTTTCTTCCCTGTTTTAACGCTTCTTCACGATACCTGTTTGCCAGCCCCATAATACTGTCAATTACCTGTTTGCCGTATTCATCTGCCGTTTCACGCAGTTTCAGCAGTCCGGCGCGTATAACTTTTTCATAATCCGGCGAAAGGTTTGACATATAACCCAATTCATGAATGAAATGTTCTTTTTTGATATTTTTCCATTCCTCTTCATCAAAAATATCAGGAACATTTTTTACCGTTCGTATATAGCATATCTTTTCCTCCGGCAGTATTACGGGCGTTTCAGCTTCGCACAGCTTTTTAAAACGATACGCCATTCTTTCCTCCGCAGCGCTGTTTCTGTCAAATTTTATTTCTGTTTCTTTTCTGTATTTATGATGTTCTTTATTGAGTATATATTCTTTGAGCACATTAACCCCTCCCGTCTATTCGGTTATAACAAGCCGTCCGTCTTTCACATAGGCATATTCGCCGTTTTCCGTCAGTTCGATTTTCTCGCCGCACACACGCTTGATTGTTTTCGGCGAAATAAATTTATCCGTCCTGCCGATTGCCGCAAAGCCGTTTTTCAAAGGCGCAACGATATACAATTTGTAATCGCTTTCATCTTTCAATTTTATTTCCATACATTCATTTTTGCCTAAAATTTTCATCTCACGGCTGAAATGCTCATACACCGCAAAATATTCTCCGTCAATCCCGTCCGCATCCGACGGCGAAACAGTACCTGACGCCTCTTTGTTTGATTCGTCAAGATTAAATGCCGCTATCACTCCGCACTCACCGCATATGTTCTGCAATTTGAAAATTTTTCCCCGGTTAAGCGGATTTTCCGTCAGACAGTCTGCCGACGGCATTCCCGGCCTGTCGCATCTCAAAATCCGTCCGTCATCAAGAACAAGGGGCATCAGTACTTCACGCCTGCTCCGGTTAAGCATATCGCTGACATACACAGGGCCGCCGCTTATCGCTCTCAAAATACTGTTTTTCATCGCCTGCCCGTCATCAGTCCACCACATATCCCAATCGCAGTAATAAAGCTGCCCTTGTATAAGACTGTTATACGAGCATTGCAGAATATGTTTTGAAAACCACGCTCTGCTTTCGGGCTGAAAATCATCACTGCACCTTGACACGGGGCTCTGAGAACGGTTCCACATATCCTCGCTTGCCATTCCCATACAATTAATCATCCGATTATCAAAATGTTCTCCCACCGAAGCCTCCATTGCTTTATGTACACCGCGCGCAATTTTTCCGACCGCTCCTTTGCCTTTATAAAATCTCCTTGTCATACTCTGATTATCTATTTTTACAAATTCCGCTCCGCATTCTTTCAAATAATCATGAAAAATACTGTAATACATATATGCCTTTTCCTGTTCAAAGCTGTGTATATAAATTCCGCTGTCCGTTTTCATCAGCAAATCGCGGTATTTATTATATATTTCTCCGTCCTCGCTTATTCCTTTCCAGTATCCGGTTGTCGGATGCCACATACCCACCGTAATTCCCAGTCTGTTCATTTCCGTTATACAGTGTGCCAGTCCGTTAGGAAAGCGTTCCGGATCTGCTTTAAACGAATTAAGACTTGACGAATGCATTACTTCAAGCATTTCGGAAAAATTATTATATTCCGCATTTTTGAATGCCGGAACATCTCCCCACATATCATCTATAATCGCCCACCGCACCGGAATGTTTTTTTCTTTAAATTCCATGCATTTGTTAATCAAATCATCTTCCGTCACTCTGATCTGAAATGCGTCCCAGCTGCACCAGCCCAAATATTCAAATATATCGGGGTATCTCCTTCCGGCTCTTGTTTTGCAGCCGTTATTCAGCAGACGCACCGCCGTTTCGGCGCACCGTTCCAAAAGCTTATACGGATTTTCACCCTCGGCATATACAAAAGCAAGAGCATTACATTCGTTCAATTTGTCATACCAGCTGAACAGCTTTGCGGTCAATCCGTTTTTGCCTCCCGACAGTACGCATTTATATTCCTCCGAAACGACCGGAAGTATCACTCCGTACAGCCCGTTGTCCTCTTTCCATATGAGTCCCTGAGTTTCATCGGGAACCTCTGAAAAGCTTTTACCGAACGACGGACTGCACCAATATTCCGAATGGCGGTACACCGCCATACATTCCGTCAGACCCGCCGGCTGTTCTATATCAAGTCCCGCTCCAAACTCCATATCAAGCGGACAATCCGCTTTTGCCGACACATACACAGCCTCCACTCCGTTTATAGAGTCGGCTGCGGCATTTATATTATTTTTTACCGTTTCTCCCCGACACGTTCTAATATAAGGTTTTATATCAAGCATCGTATTCCCCCTTTTCACATTATCGTTACCGTAAAATTATTATAAGCCATATAATGATATTTGTCAAGGGTTTTATAGGTTTTATCCGCATTATTTCTATGTATTTAATACATTGCTTGATTTTAACATTATCGTTAAAGTAGTTTTTAGAATAGGGTAAGGGTCATCTTTTAATGAGTTTCGTCCCTCTCGCAACACCGTACATACCGTTCGGTACACGTCGGTTCAATTCATATTTCAGTTTGTGTTTTCAGATAAAAGTCTGTTAGTGATATCCAAAGAATTTTACGCCGGACGGAACGATTACGGCAACACTGTATGACGGCGGCATGAATGAACCATGCAAAGTCGAATATGACGTAAAATAAAAATACAGTGTAACTCTGTAAAATGAGCTGCACTGTATTTTTTTACCAAATCATAAATTCAAAAAATCTTTTCTGTAATCCACGCCGAAATACTCCGCAAGCTCTTTCATTTCGCTGTCTTTGATTGTATTTTTTCTCGGCAGGTGACTTGTGAGCATATAAATCTGCGCTGCTTTTTCGACCGTTTCGATAAGTCCGAAGGTTTCGTCCAAATCCTTGCCTGCTCCGTAAATTCCATGCATCCCCCAGACTACAAGCCTGAATTCCTTCATCTTCTCCGCTGTTGCTTCGCCTATCGTATTTGTTCCGCACAGCATCCACGGCAAAACTCCCACGCCGTCAGGAAAGACAACTATACACTCAGTACACATTTCCCAAAGAGTGTGCGTGAAGCTTTTTTCGTCAAGCTCATGAACATAATTCATTGCAAGCGTATATGTAGGATGCGAGTGCATTACAACGCGGTTTTCGGGATTAACCGAAAGCCTTGCCATATGGCTCATAAGGTGCGCAGGTAATTCGCTTGTGAATTTTCCGCCGTCCTTATAGCCCCAAAGCAGCTCTGCCGTTGTGCCGTCTGCTGCAATGCGTATTATTCCGAGATTATTTTCCGGGTCTGACTTTACATTTTTAAAATATTTGCCCGTTCCCGTTACGATAAATATTTTTCCGGCAAGCTTTTTTGCGTCAAAACCTATCGGAATTGTTCTTATAACACTGTTTAAATCCAGATATTCGCCGACTTCCTTTTCGTCAAGCATATAGCTTATATTGCCGCCGTTTCTCTCATCCCAGCCGAGTCTGTACATATTGGCTGTCGTTTCCTCCATTTCTTTCACAAACGGAGCGTCAAAAATATTTTTCATTATCTGTTCACCAAAACTTTCTTTTCATATTCCTTTATCTCTGTAAGATAATCCGCCTTTACATTTTCAACTTCAAGATATTTTTCCCACACATCGCCGAACGGCATCGTTTTAAATTCCTCGCTGAGTACCATAAGCTCGGTCATGTTTGCATCGTCCTGGAGCTTTTTCATCTTGTCGGACGGCTGCAAAAGCGCAAACAGCAGCGCTTTCTGAACATTTCTCATACCCGTAACCCATGCGCTTATTCTGTTTATTGACGCGTCAAAGTAGTCGGTTGCGATAAATACTCTGTCAAGCGCATCGTTTCTGACGATTTCCTTTGCAATCTCCCTTGTTTCATCGTCAAACAGCACAACATGGTCGCTGTCCCAGCGAACAGGTCTTGTGATATGCAGAGCAATCTTGTCATTGAACAGAAGCATTGACGAAATCTTATCCGAAACAAGCTCCGTCGGGTGATAATGACCGTTATCCATAAGAGGAGTTATCTTCTTTTCGTTTACGTAATTCATGCAAAATTCTGCCGAACCAACCGTATACGATTCAAGCCCTATGCCGAAAACCTTTGATTCGAGCGTTACATATACCTTGCTCTTATCATACGGAACGGAAAGAATTTCATCAAGCGAATCCTTAAATCTCTTGCGCGGTGCGTATCTGTCTGCCGGAATGTCCTTATATCCGTCCGGAATCCATATATTCATAACGCACACGCTGTTTGTCTGCTCCGCAAAATACTGCGATATTTCAATACATCTCTTTCCGTGCTCTATCCAGAAACGGCGAACCTCCTCATCCGGCGACGAAAGCGTGAGATTGTCCTTTACCATCGGGTGCGAAAAGAACGTTGGGTTAAAATCTATACCCATATTTCTTTCCTTGGCAAATTTAACCCACTTTTCAAAATGCTTCGGCTCTATTTTGTCGCGATCCGCAAAATCTCCGTCAAAAATAGCATAGCTTGCATGAAGATTAAGCTTCTTTTTTCCCGGAATAAGGCTCATAGCCTTGTCTATATCCTCCATGAGCTGTTCGGGAGTGGTTGCCTTGCCGGGGTAATTTCCCGTTGCCTGTATTCCGCCCGAAAGCGTTTCGCGGCTGTCAAAGCCCGTAACATCGTCTCCCTGCCAGCAGTGCATCGAAACCGTTACGTTTTTCAGCGTCTCGATTGCCTTATCGGTATCCACACCGTATGCTGCATATTTTTCCCTTGCGTTTTCGTACATTTATATATCCCTCTCTTTCCGTGCCGGCGGCACAAAGCATAATATTCTGATTTAATATTAACATTGACGCGGTAAAAAATAAAGGACGCTATTTGTCTTAAATAGTGTCCTTATTTGCAGTGTGATTTTTTCGCCATTTATGCGGCGTCATACCGTACGCCTTATAAAAAAGCCGATGAAAGTAGCTGATGTTGTCATAGCCAACATAAAGCGCTATATCGCCTATGTTCATATCGGTATCCGCAAGCAGCGAGCACGCCTTTGAAAGCCGTTTTTCCTGGACGGTCTGCGTATATGTTTTACCTGTTTTTTTCTTTATTTCACGTGAAAACCAGCAGAAATCGTAATGCAGGCTCTTTGCAAGCTCCGTAAGGCTTCCGTCCCGATAATTTCCGTCAACGTATCTGAGCATCTGCATTATTGCGATTTCGTCGGGCGTCTGATACGCAAGACGGTTTGTGTAGCTTGTCAGCTGCATAAACAAAAGCGCCATCGTTACAGTCGTTATTCTTCGGCTGTTGGGTATATTTTCGATAATTGTCCAGATAAGATTTTCCGCCAGATTCTGAACGGGCACAATGTCCGAGACCTCAAAATACAAATACCCCGAATTTCCGCCGCTGTCTTTAAGACTTTCTATTATGAACTTTTTGAGCGGTGTTTCCTCGACGCCGATAATCGAAAACAGATTATCGAAAAATTCGGGCAGTATTATAAAATTCACCGATATATCGTCAATTCCGGCAGGCAGAACCTCCTGTCTTGCATTCTGACCGAGCATGAGCAGCTCACCCTGCTTTAAAACGATTTCGTTTCCGTTTATGATATGCGTTGTTCTGCCCGTGCATGAATATATCATCTCCACAAAATCATGCGAATGTTCCGGAAAATGCACAAACCGGGTATTCGGGCGCACGGTTATAAGCCTGCCGTCTTTAAGGAGTTTTTTGCAGTTTACGGTATTTCCGTCATGCTCCATATATATGCTTTTGTCGATATCCTTTTCGCCGTTTATTATCCGCTGTTCCTCGTCCGTTATTACGCTGAGCTTTTTCAGTATTTTTTCGTTAATCATGGCTTGTTCCCTTTTATATGATTTTTTGAATTATAACACACCTGCGCAAAAAAGTCAAACGAAAAACGGAACGTATTCACAATAAAGTGATAGAAGCGCCATTCTGTAGTTAAACTCGCAGTATTCTATCGAGATACCCTTTCCGCGTTTGCGTTCAAACAGAATTTTGTTTTCATCAAACCATTGCGCCACTTTTTCAAGCGTTCTTTCCAGCTGGCTTCTGCCGATATAATATTGCTGTGCCAGTCTCTGTGCCGTCAGGCTTTTGCTTTTTAAAAGGTGACGTATTATAAAGAAGAACATTTCCGTTTCCTTAATATCGTCTCCTCCGCCCAAGCTTCGCCATTCCTCCTCATTCATAATAAGTCTTATTCCGGCATGGGGTTTGGTTTCTATATCCCCAACTCCCTGTTCCGACAGATACTCTCTGATTGAGGCTATGTCATTTCTGACGGTTTTTACAGATACCTGCATCTGCTCTGCCATTTCGGCAAGCGTTATATATTCATCGGCTCTATACAAAGCTTTTAAGATTTTCGACTGTCTTGTGTTCATAACCTGCGCAGCTCCTTCTTTCACTCCGCATCTCCTTTGTACAACCTAATTATACATCGGTTATGCTTATTTGTATTTTTAATTTTTTGACACATTAGGGAAAGTTTCTGCAATATAACTTTTCGTTTTATTACATTTTTAATTTCCGCTGTTTCTGCGGCGGTATTCGCTTGGCGAAATACCGTACCGCTTTTTAAACACGCGGCAGAAATACAGCGCATCGTCAAAGCCGCAGCACTGTGCAATATCCTTGATGCTGTATTCTGCCGAGGTAAGCATTTCGCAGGCATTTTGCAACCTTACGCCGCATTGGTACAGCATCGGCGTTGTACCGGTCACCTCCGAAAACAGATGCGAAAATCTGCTTTTTGAGTAACCCGAAAGCTCCGCAAGCTTTTCAAGCGACAGCTTCTGCTCATAATTTATATTTATATATGTAAGTATGTCCCATATAATTTCCGATTTTTCCGGCAGCTTTTTATTGTGTATTTCGTCTGAAATCAGTGCAAAAAGCGTCATAAGTGTGCCATATGCGAATTTTTGCGAAGTCGGCTGATTAAATTGCCGCACCATCTTTAAAAACGTTTCAAACGCCGCCGCTCCGAGGTTGGTTTTATGCACCCCCAAAGATATCTCCATTCCGGAGAGAATCTCCCCCACAGCAGTTCCGGCAAAATGCAGCCACAGCGTGGAGGATTTTGTGAGAGATTCATAATAGTGCGGTATGCCCGGCTCATATATGAACATATTGCCCTCTGTGAGAATATAGTCTTTTTCTCCATATCTGACTTTCAGCTCGCCGCCGCTCACAAGCATAAGATGATAATCGTGTCTGCCTTTTTTTCGTATTACGGTATATCCCGCCGTTCTGTTGTTAAAAGCGCAGCTGTTGATTTGCAAAAATTTTTTTGTATCAAAATCGCTTATGTCGTTTATATTTCCATCGTATATTTTCATGCCTGTCACCTCAATATGATTATATCATAAGACAGCACGATTGTCCATATAATACAGCCTTTTATTCCATTTACTTTTATTTTATTTTGATTTAAAATGTAGTCAACAAAAAACTTACGGAGGTTTAATTATGAAAAAATTTGCTTTTATAGGCGCCGGCAGCTTGCAGTTCACAAGTAAGTGCGTGCGCGATTTGCTCACCTTTCCCGCTTTCGAGGAATGTGAGTTTGCACTCATGGACAACAACGCAGACAATCTCAGAAATATCGAAAAGGTCGTAAAAACAATTATCGAAAAAATGAACAGACCTAAATGTATTGTCACCGCAACACAGGACAGAATCGAAGCGCTCAAAAACGCCGACGGCGTTTTATGCACCATATTCAACGGTGACGTTGACATATGGCAGTACGACATTACAATTCCGAAAAAATACGGAGTAGACATAAACGTCGGCGACACACGTTCGGTTTCGGGAATATTCCGTGCGCTGCGCAATATCCCCGTAATGCTTGAGATCTGCCGTGATATAGAGAAATACTGCCCGAATGCAATATTCCTTAACTACACAAACCCCATGCCCACGCTCTGCGGAGCAATGCTTAAACATTCCAACGTTGAGGTTACCGGCTTGTGCCACAGCGTACAGGGTACGGTTAAAATGCTGTCGGAATGGCTTGATGTTCCGTATGAGGAAATTACATATAAGTGCATGGGCGTAAATCATCAGGCTTTTTACACGATACTGCGCCATAACAACGAGGACTTGTATCCCCGGCTCAGAAAGCTTATGGAAAATCCCGAGTATTTTAATAAGGAACAGGTAAGAAACGAGATGTTCTTAAAGCTTGGCTATTACGTCACGGAGTCAAGCGGTCACAACTCCGAATATAATCAGTGGTTCAGAAAAAGACCCGACTTAATCGAAAAATACTGCACTCACGGAACAGGCTGGAACCCCGGAGAGTATGCTTTTTCGCTTAATCTGCGCAAAGACAGAAAGGCAAACACGCAAAAGCAGTATGACGACTGGTTTAACGAAAAATTTGACAAGAGCAAGAGCTTAGAATATGCCGCTGATATTTTCAATGCAAGAATAGGCGACGGAAAACCGTTTGTCTTTAACGGAAACGTGATAAACCACGGCTCTATCCCCAATCTGCCGGACGACGCCTGTGTTGAAGTGCCTGTTGTTGCGGACAGAATGGGAATGAAAACCACAATAGCCGGAGTCTTGCCGGATCATCTCGCGATTTTGGTGAACACCACCGCAAGAATTGAAAATCTTGTGGTTGAAGCAGCTGTTAAGAAAAACAAGGAAATGGTATACCATGCAGTGTACATGGATCCGCTGACCTCCGCCGTATGCTCGCTTGACGAAATAAAGAATATGTGTGATGAGCTGTTTGAAATAAACAAGGACTATCTGGGAGATTTTAAATAATTTAAACAGTCCCGCCCATTAAATTTTACAAATAAAGCCGAAAACCCGTTACAGCGGATTTCCGGCTTTGTTTTTTCATATTTATTTATTTTCAAGCAGCTTTTCGATGCTTGCCAGCTTTATACATATTACAAATACCTTGCAGGCTTCTTCCAATTCCTCGTTTGAGGGATATGTCGGAGCAAGTCTGATATTTGAATCCTTCGGGTCTTTGCCGTACGGATAGGTTGCACCGGCACCCGTCAACTTTACGCCCGCCTCGGCACACAGCGAAACAACTCTCTTTGCACAGCCCTCCATAGTATCCACCGAAACAAAATATCCGCCTTTCGGGTCTGTCCATTCGGCTATTCCCGTTCCGCCAAGTCCGTCACTAAGAATTTTTGCAACCGTCTCAAATTTCGGACGCAGTATTGCGGCGTGCTTTTTCATATGCTCAACCATGCCGTCAAAATCTCCGAAAAAGCGTGCATGACGCAGCTGATTTAATTTATCGTGACCGATTGTCTGTATTGTCATCTGCTTTTTTATAAAGTCAAGGTTTGCCTTTGATGCGGATATTGCGGCAATACCCGAACCCGGGAATGTAACCTTTGAAGTTGAACAGAATTTGAATACCATATCCGGATGTCCGGCTTTTTCGCACTCGGAAAGTATTTCAAGTATATGATCCTGATTTTCCGGCTCATCGTAGAGATGATGTATACAGTACGCATTATCCCAGTAAATACGGAAATCCTCAGCCGCAGGATTGAGATTTGCAAAGCGTTTTATCGTTTCATCGGAATACGATATTCCCGTTGGATTTGAATACTTCGGCACACACCATATACCCTTTACGGCAGGGTCGTTTTCAACATATTTTTCTACCAGATCCATATCCGGACCGTCGCTGTTCATCGGAATATTAATCATTTCCACTCCGAAAAATTCGGTTATTCCGAAATGTCTGTCATAACCCGGAACGGGACAGAGAAATTTAACCTTATCCAGCTTGCTCCACGGAGTTGAACCCATTACACCGTGCGTGAACGAACGTGCAACGGTGTCATACATAACATTAAGGCTTGAATTGCCGTATATAATTATGTTATCGATAGGACATTCAATCATTGCGCTTAACAGTCTTTTTGCTTCAACAATACCGTCGAGAACTCCGTAATTTCGGCAGTCAATCCCTTGCTCACACATAAGGTTATGATCCAATGCCAGTGTATCAATCATACCCATTGAGAGATTAAGCTGCTCAATGTTCGGCTTCCCGCGGGACATATCAAGAGAAAGGCCTTTCGCCTTCATACCCTCGTACTGTGACAAAACATCGGCTTTTAGATTTAAAAGCTCTTCCTTAGACATATCGGTATATGACATAATTATACACACCCCTTAATTATACTTTTAAATATGATTATACTATAAATATGTCATATATTCAAGCATAAGTCTATATTTTTGTATAATGTAACAAGGAGCCGCCGCAAAAACGACAGCTCCTTATAGATATTTATGCTATATGGCGCAAAACATATCTGTTTTCACATTTTGCGCATGACAAATTTTTTACGCCTCCGCGGGAGGTGTTTTGTGTATTGACACAGTATGTAGCATACAGCCACACCGCGATTTTTCCGTTAATTTCTCTAAAAGACTAAAAACCGCACAAGCCGAAGCTTACGGAAAGGGCATCGTTCACCTTTTCCATGAGAGCATCGTCAAGCCGTCCTATTTTTTCGCGAAGTCTTTTTTTATCTATGGTTCTGATTTGCTCGAGCAGCACAACGCTGTCCTTGTTCAATCCGTATTCCTTTGCCGAAAGCTCAATATGCGTAGGCATTTTGGCTTTGTTGATACGGCTGGTAATTGCCGCAGCAATCACCGTGGGACTGTATTTGTTGCCCACATCGTTCTGAATTATCAGTACAGGGCGCACTCCGCCCTGCTCGCTGCCGACTACGGGACTCAAATCGGCATAGTAAATATCTCCTCTTTTCACAATCACTTTTATTCACACTCCGTCAGTTTTTCCTCGCACTGCAAAAGACTCTCATTGTCCGCTTCCAAGCACTCGCGTGCAATTTCAAGATTAATACCGGACATTTCCTTATAACCTTTTTCAAGTTCTTTTTTGAGCATCTCATCAGAAATTTTGTTGTGTGACAAAGCAATCAGGCCTCCTTCTCTTTATCCGCGGATAAATTTGATTACAGAAGATAATTCAGAACCTTCACCGCCCTTCCGTCCTTTGTATAAATTCTCGGGATACGCTTTCCGATTACGCAGGAAACCTCATAATTAATGGTTTCAAGCCATGACGCCAGATCGTCTATGGTAATTCCCTCACGTCCGAAAATAATTGCTTCGTCGCCTCTTTCTATATTATGGACATCAGACACATCAATCATACATTGATCCATACATATTCTTCCGATTATAGGAACTTTTACGCCGTTGACAATCATTTTCCCGTGTTTGGCTGCTTTTCTCAGGTATCCGTCGGCATAACCGATCGGAACTGTTGCGATTTTAGTTGTTTTATCGGTTATGTACTCCTTGCCGTAGCTTACGCCGCGGCCGCTTTCAACCTCTTTTACATATGTTATCTTTGATTTTAATGACATTGCCGGAATTAAATCCAGCCGTGTTTTATCTACCTCATCGGACGGATACATTCCGTACAGAATTACGCCCGGGCGCACCATATCAAGGTGCATTTCGGGATACATCATAATTCCCGCGCTGTTGCAGATATGCTTTATGGGAATATCCACACCTCGTTCTTTAAGAGCATTCGTAACGCTCATAAAACGCTTGAATTGCAGTCTTGTATACGAATCATCGTATTCGTCGGAGGTTGAGAAATGAGAAAAAATCCCCTCAATCTCAATATACGGTAATTTTGAAATTTTAACGATTTCGTCTATAATTTCGTCATTGTTATCCGAAACCACATACCCGATACGGCTCATTCCCGTATCAAGCTTTATGTGTATTTTCGTGACCTTTTCTTTCTTCTCCGCCATGTACGATATTGCCTTTGCAAAATCGTATGAAAACACATTCGGCGTAATATCAAAATTGATAATATCCTCTATGTCGTTTTCCATCGATGCGCCGAGTATCAGTATAGGCACGCTTACACCGCGGCTTCGTAATTGCTTTCCCTCCTGCAAAACCGCAACCGCAAGTCTGTCTGCGCCGTTTTCCAGGAGAGTTTTCGACACCTCCATAAAGCCGTGACCGTATGCGTCCGCCTTTACAACCGCCATTATCTGCGCATTTTTATTGGTTATTTTTCTTATTTCTCTCATATTATGAGCAATTGCGTCCAGATCAACCTCTGCCCATGTTCGCTTTTCCACTGTTTTGTACCTCTCTATATTAACATATTTTCAGGCATTTTTCCACCTGTAATATATGGTTATTGTTCTGTTATTTCTTTAAGGACTGCGGCAATATGTGCCGTAACGTCCGATGCCGTCATGGCATCGCGTCCCGTAACCGCCGCCGCTTTATCGGCCGCCGCGCCGTGTACGCATACCGCACAGGCGGCGGCTATGCCGTCGTCCATGCCGCGCGCCGCAAACGCCGCCGTTATTCCGGCAAGCACATCGCCGCTGCCGCCCTTTGCCAGACCTGAATTGCCTGTAATATTAATATATTGCGTAAGGTTCGGAGCTGTTACAACTGTATGATGACCTTTTAAAATAATTGTCGCTCCGTACTCCTCTGCAAACTCCCTCGAAACGGTAAGCCTATTTTCCTCGATATATGCAATGTCCAGTCCCGTAAGACGCGACATCTCCATTGCGTGCGGCGTGAATATCAGATTGCAGCTGCATTCCGATAAAATTTCTTTATTTTTCGATATAATGTTTATCGCGTCCGCATCTACAATAACGGTCGATTTTGAATTTAAAAGCACCGTTCTCACGGTTTCGGAAACGTCCGCGCTCCTGCCCAGCCCGGGGCCTATCAGAACTGCATCGTACTTATCCAGAACGCTTCTCACCGTACCTGCCGCCGCAGACGATAAATGCCCGTTGCTTTCCGGCAGCGGCATAGTCATAACCTCGGTGGTTTTTGTCTCCATAACCGGATTCAGCGACTCGCATATTCCAAGCGTTACCAGGCCGCAGCCGGCTTTCAGCGCCGACTGAGCCGCCATATATGCCGCTCCCGACATTCCGCGGCTGCCGGCAATAATCAGCAGCTTGCCGTAATCACCCTTATGCGAATTGTTTTCGCGCCGCGGAAAATGCTTTTTTACAAATTCCGTATCAGTGACGTTTACCGTAAACTTATCCGCCTCCGAAATATATTTCGGCATTGATATATCCGCCGTAACAATCTTACCCGTATAGTCCGCGCCCGGGAACATCAGCATACCTATTTTATACGCCGCAAATGTGACGGTTTTATCCGCTTTTATGCAAATTCCGCATATTTCTCCGCTGTCGGCATTTATTCCGCTCGGAATATCCACGGACAGTACATACCTCGCATTTGCATTGATTTCTTCAATCACGTCGCTGCCTATGCCGTAAACCGTACCGTGTATTCCGGTACCGTAAATCGCATCGACAACCGCATCTGCCGAACGTATGATATATTTAAGATTTTCCGTATCGGTGACTGTTTCCATGCTTATATCCAGTCCTGCCGCAATTTCGTAATTGATAAGCGCGTCACCCGAAAACTCATTGCCGCTGACAAGAAAAACCATAACCTCAGCGCCGCGGCTGTGCAGATGCCGCGCCATTGCCAGACCGTCTCCGCCGTTATTTCCTTTTCCGCAGAAAATAACAATCCGCTTTCCCGATGTGCCGCACAAGTCCTTTTCCAGCTCGTCCGCACAGGCAAGCGCAGCATTTTCCATGAGTATAATGCTCGGAATTTTTCCTATATGTACAGCATCGGAATCCATTTCACGCATCTGCGCGGCAAAGCAAGCCTTCATAGCATTAATCCTCTTTCACAAAAATCTTTCTCGGGTTATATTTTTTGATTGATTCAAGCATTTTTGACGTAGGCTGCATAAGAATCCTTACCTTTTCGCCTTCGATTGCCACATCGGCAAAATACACGTTTCCGTTTGCCTTGTTTCCTGTCAAATCGTAAACCTTAACACCGTCTTTGACGTTTATGTATTCGGAATTATGCTCATTATCCGTTATGTTTGCCATGATTTCAACATCCTTGAAATCAAATGAAACAATACGCTTTCTGCCTTTCTTAGCCATAATTTTGTCTATGTCTATTTCCGAATTGGTAAGAATATATTCATACTCTATATTTCTCTGATTAATAAACTTTACCGCACCGTACCACACGCCTGCAACAAGCAGCAGTCCTATTCCCGAAACAAGCGATGAAAACTGTGCGGCGCCGTTTCCCGATGTTGCCATAGACGCGCCCATGACAAGTATAACTATCAGCAGTATTATTGTCAGCAGCACAGCCGCCGCCGCAATAGCCGCAATAATAATATTATCCTTTGTTTCTCTCTTATGCTTTATCAGATATTCCATAAATACGTCCATTTTTAATCTCCCTTCTGCCTTTAAACATCCAAATAATCCTTTATTTTCCCGTACATCGCCCTAAGCGCTCTGCCTCTGTGGCTCACGCTGTTTTTTTCCTCGTCCGTCGCCTCAGCGAAGCTTTTGCCAAGCTCATCGCACAGAAAAATCGGATCGTACCCGAATCCGCCGCTGCCCGACGGCTGTTCAAGAATATGTCCCTTTACCTCGCCCATTGCTGTAAATTCGTGTCCGTCGGGAAATATTACCGCGACAGAGCAGACAAAGCTTGCGCTTCTGTCTTTTTCGTCTTTAAGCTCGTCCGTCAGCTTTTTGATTTTTTCCGCATCCGTCGCGTTTTCTCCGGCATACCTTGCGCTGAAAATACCCGGCAGTCCGCCGAGTGCGTTTACGCACAGACCGCTGTCGTCCGCAAGCACTATATCATTACAGAACATCGCAATCGAACGCGCCTTGATAAGTGAATTTTCTATAAACGAAGATCCAGTTTCCTCTACCTCGACATCAATCCCCGCTTCTTCCGCCGGTATTACTTCAATGCCCAAGTCTCCGAAAATTTTCTCTATTTCACGGACTTTTCCCTTGTTTTTTGTGGCTGCTATCATCCGCATAAGCCTACCTCCGTACTGATTCTATATTAAATTTTATTATACTACATATCGCTGCATTTTGCAAGTACCGCTCCGAAAAATACACAATTCAGTAATATTTGACGGCGTTAATTATCTCACGCGCCGCCGCAATCGGCGTTTTGTCTTTTCCTATACGGACGCGGTAATCACAATCCGCATAATACGGTATTCTTTCCTCAAATCTGCGGCGTATATCCTCAACGCTGCTGTCTCTTAAAAGCGGTCTTGTCTTTGCCGCCTCGGTAATGCGCTCCTCTATAACCGAAAAATCTGCGTCAAGATAGAATATCATGCCGTTTTTTCTGAGCAGCTCAATATTGCGCTTGTCCAGAACTGTGCCGCCGCCCGTTGAAATTATCATGTTATCAAGAAGAGATATTTTTTCTATTGCGTTATGCTCCGCCGTGCGAAAATATTTTTCACCGTGCCGTGCAAAAATTTCGTTTATGCTCATGCCCTCCCCGGCGGCTATCATTTCGTCGGTATCTATAAGCGTTCTGCCGGTAAGGCGCGATATTTCCTTTGCCACAGTACTTTTTCCCGACGCCATAAAGCCCGTAATAACTATATTCATCTTCCGAATACCTCTTTTTTTATTCTCTCTCCCATATCATCATTCAATTTTTTATCCATAAATATTTCGTATGCAAGAGTTGCCTGATTGATAAGCATATCAAGACCGTTAAGAATTTTCGCTCCGCGCATTTTTGCCTCTTTTAAAAACTTTGTTTCTGCGGGATTGTATATCAAGTCCGTCACAAACGTGTCACAGTCTATAAAATCAAGGTTTTCTATTCCCTCTATCTCGTCAATCGGCAAAGCGTCAAGCTGTGGCGCCATTCCGGCGGAGGTGGTGTTTACAACCAGTCCGTATCGCTCCTTTTCAAGTCTTTCTCCGACTTTAAAGCCTGTACGTTCAAACGCTGTTTCCCTTAATTTCCGCGCTTTATTTTCGCTCCTGTTCACGAGAGTTACCGACTTTGGCTTGTGTTCGATGATTTTCAGTAAAAGCGGCAGCACAACGCCGCCGGCGCCTATCATGAGCACATCGGTATCCTCAATCTGCGCTCCGGCATTGCTTATCGCCTTGTAAAAACCGTCCGCATCTGTATTATAACCGCAAAGTCTGCCGTTTCTGTTAACTACCGTATTGACCGAGCCGAGCAGTGCGGCTGACGGCGAAATCTCATCTAAAAACTTCATTATTTCGATTTTATGCGGTATCGTCACGTTTATGCCGCGCACATTAAGCGCGCGCACTCCCTTTACCGCGTCCGCCAAATCCTCCGGCTGCACTCTCCATGCGCCGTATACGCAGTTATCACCCTCCTGCGCCGCTATATAATTATGTATCGCCGGTGAAAACGTGTGTTCAATAGGGTTTCCTATCACCGCCAGCTGTATTGTTTTTCCGTCAATGTTCATAAAAAAATCTCCGTTCCGCCGTATAACGGCACAAAACTATTATATCATCAGTAAAAATGCTTGCTCGCAAGGGCATTTTTATGAAGTGATACAATTGATACAATTATTATAACACATTGCGAAAAAATTTCAATACTTTTCAGCTATTTGTAATCACAGCCGCTATTGCCCTTGCCGCTGCCGTTCCGCCCTCTATTGCCTCGGTCAGTGTATTTCCGTTGCTGCCGACCTCCAAAAGCAGACTTCCCGGCGACATATGCATATTAAAACGTTCTCTCCTCAAATCAATCGGACGCATAAGCCCGGGATACATAATATTTGCCGCGTTCTGAATTTTCGCCGCAAAATTCAGATTTCCGCGCCAGTTCGGGTGCGAAAGTCCCATGCTGTCCGTTCCGGCAACAAGCATGACCTTTGCCGTTGAGATTCCGTTCTGCGTGCAGGTCACTTTGAGCTTTGAACCGTCCGGATATACGAACGCATCGCGGTGAATATCCAGCACAATTTTTATATCGGGATATTTTTTCATGTTTGCGCTTATCGTCGAAAGCGCACGCGTATATGCGCCCTGATATGACGGATAATCGTGAACGGTAGTATCATGAACCGCCTTTATGCCGTATTCCTCAAAAACCGCACACATCGCGTTTCCCACCGCAACGACATTTTTCGTTTCTTCTACATTACGCTCCGTTTCGCCGCTCATAGCATCGCCGTTATAACATTCCGTTGTGTGCGTGTGCATGACAAGTATCTGCACGGCGTTCAAATCAACCCCGAACGGCAGCGGCTCCGCACACAGCTTATCTGCACTCACGCTGTATGAGGTTGCATTGCGAATTTCCATACCCGATGAGGTATATATTGCGTTTTTATCAGGCAAAGCAACGGCTTGAGGGGTGGTTACGGGTGTGGGCGCAGGGGGGTCGGCGACAACCTCCGTGCTTTCCTCCGTTTTCTCCTCCTCATTATCTTTTTTTTCAACATACGGCAGCTCATGCGCCGCAATCGTTTCCGGCTCGTCCATGTTAAATCCGAGAACTTTATCTACCGCTTCTTTCAGACTGAACTTTTTCTCATCTGCCGACGGGAGTCCCTCCGCCAGTATTGAATTGCATGTATCCGTTTGGAAAAACGTTTCCTCCGTTTTTCCGTTATACGCGCAAATCACAGCCGCCGAAGCCGATATTACCGCAATCAGCACGGCTGCTGCAAGAATTTTCTTTTTAGTTATAATAACGGTTTTGAATTTCATGATTTACAACCGTTCCTTTCCTTTTGCGAATTTTTGTCCTCTTATTCATTGATACGCGAAAAAAAATCCGAATATGTTAAAAAAATTATTAAAAAACCCTTGCAATTTGCTTACACACGTGATATAATTTTATAGATTACGGACGGTCCTCTGCCTATTGGCCGGCATGAACGTCTCAGAATATAAGGAGGAATTAATGATGAACAAACAAGAAATCATTAACGCTTTGACAAAAGACCAGATAAGAACAGACCTGCCGGAATTAAAGGTTGGTAACAACGTAAAGGTTTACCAGAAGATTGTCGAAGGTTCAAGAACAAGAACTCAGATGTTCGAGGGTACAATCATTAAGAAGCAGGGCGGCGGCATTGCCGAGACATTTACGGTAAGACGTATTTCTTACGGCGTAGGCGTTGAAAAGACATGGCCCGTTAACTCACCCAACATCGAGAAAATCGAAGTTGTAAGACAGGGTAAAGTAAGACGTGCAAGACTTTTCTATCTGCGTGACAGAGTCGGTAAAGCTGCTAAGGTTAAGGAAAGAATATAAGTTCCTTAATATACAAAGGGAGATATTCTTATCTCCCTTTTTTATCTACGCAATATTGTTTTATCGGAATGGAGATTATCATGGAAAATAATGAAAAAAATGCGGAAATCGGCGAAACAGCCGAAAACGCTCCGAAAAAAAAGACTAATTCTGTGGGACATGAAATTTTTGAGTGGGTATATACAATAGTTATCGCGGTTGCGATTGCACTGTTTGTAAAAGCGTTTTTGTTTGATGTTGTGCGCGTCGACGGTTCAAGTATGCACCCCACTCTCGTAAACAACGACCGCCTTATTGTCACAAAGCTCGGCTACAAGCCAAAGCAGGGCGATATAGTTATACTTGACAGCACTTACAAAAACCGTGAGAAATATTTTGAAGCCGCTGCGAAAAAGCAGGATGAAGAAAAGCTTTCGGCATTTGAAAAATTCAAGGTATCGCGGACAATGCCGGCAAATCTGAAAAAAAGATATTATGTAAAGCGTATTATTGCGCTCCCCGGTCAGACCGTTGATTTGGTAAACGGCAAAGTTTACGTTGACGGAGAAGAACTTGACGAGCCGTATTACAGTGGAATAACCCAGTCCATTGACGCTACGGTAGAATATCCCGTTACCGTTGAGGACGACATGGTATTTGTTATGGGCGATAACCGTCCGCACTCAAAGGACAGCCGCTCCTCGGAGCTGGGTCAGGTTCCGTTTGAAGCGGTACTGGGTAAATCCCAGGTAAGAATATGGCCGCTTAACGCATTAGGTCTTACAAGGTAATTTAATCATAACCGAAACGCACCGTTCGGAGTACCGCGTACACCATCTGGTGCGTTTCGTACGTTCTGCGGCAAATGTGCCGAAAAGGAGAAAATATGCAGAATAACATACAATGGTATCCCGGTCATATGACAAAAACACGCAGACTGATAGAGGCAAATCTTAAACTGATAGACGTTGTGGTGGAAATTCTTGATGCACGTGTTCCGCTTTCAGGCAGAAACGCGTCATTTGACGACATTTTAAAAGGCAAACCGCGTCTTTTAGTGCTTAACAAAACCGATCTTGCGGACAAATCCAAAACCGACGAATGGATAAAATGGTACAAAAACAACGGTATTACCGTTATTCCCATAAGCTGTGCGGACGGCGCGGGTGTTAATAAGGTCATATCAAGCGCCGAAGAGCTTATAAAGGATAAGCTTGAAGCGGAGCGTTCAAAGGGCAGAAACAGAACGCTTAAAATTATGATGGCAGGAATACCGAATGTCGGCAAATCAAGTCTGATAAACCGTCTTTGCGGACGTGCAAGCGCAAAAACAGGCGACAAGGCGGGAGTTACAAAAGGTAAGCAATGGATTAAAATCCGCGGCGGAGCAGAGCTTTTCGATACGCCCGGAATGCTCCCTCCGAAATTTGAAAACCAGGAGATTGCGCAAAAACTCGCATATATCGGCTCAATAAAGGACGAAATAATAAATACGGAGCTGCTTGCGTATTCGCTTTGCGAATACCTGCGCGACGAATACCCCGACCTGCTCTGCGCACGGTACAAAATAGACGGAATTGAGGATATTCCCGGCTACGAAATACTCGAAAAAATCGGAAGAAAACGCGGCTGCGTTATTTCCGGCGGCGAAATCAATACGGAACGCGCGGCGGTAATTGTTCTCGATGAATTAAGGAGCGCCAAAATAGGAAGAATTACACTCGAAACTCCCTATTCGGAATAAAAAAAGGAGCTGCCGTATAACGGCATCTCCGTAATTTCCGTCTTTACAGACGATCAATCAACGACAAATCTGTTAACGTCGTTCATAAAATCGTCGCAGTTATCGCTGTGTACCTCAACCTTTATCGGCTTAGACAAATCAAGGCTGAAAATACCCATAATTGATTTGGCATCAACAACATATCTTCCCGATGTTAAATCAACATCAAAATCATATTTGCTGACAATGTTTACAAAATCCTTCACATCGTTGATTGAACTTAATAACAGGTTGAATGTTTTCATAAAAATTCCTCCTACCTTCTTAAAAATTTAGAATGTAATCATTATCTGCATAATTATTGATTACAGATATATAATATCGCGTTTGGCGCAATTAGTCAAGAGTAAGTTGGATTTTTTGGAAAATTTATTTAATACTGCCAACAAATCAGGTAAATTATTATACTAATTAACTACGAAAGAATGGAGAATGGAAATGAAAAAAGCCGCTTTATATACACTTGGCTGCAAGGTAAACCAATACGAAACAGAGGCAATGGCGGAGCTTTTGAAAAAAAGCGGCTATGAAATAGCGGATTTTTCGCAGTCTGCCGACGTATATGTCATAAATACCTGTTCCGTTACCAATATGGGCGACAGAAAATCACGGCAAATTATCCGCCGTGCGAAAAAGACAAACCCCAACGCCGTTATAGCCGTTGCGGGCTGCTATTCGCAGACTGCGCCGGAGGAAATTCTTGCAATAGACGGAGTAAATCTCGTTCTCGGCACGCAGGGACGGCATAACATTGCGGAGCTTTTGAAAAATCTCGATACCGAATCAAAGGTTAACGCTGTTTCGGACATAATGACCACGCACGATTTTGAGGAACTGAAAATCGACAGCTACACCGACCGCACGAGAGCATATATAAAAATCCAGGACGGTTGCAGTCAGTTTTGTTCCTACTGCATCATCCCCTATGCCAGAGGACCCGTACGCAGCAGAAATGAAGATGAAGTTATAGAGGAAATCAAAAAGCTTGCAAAAAAGGGGTTTAGTGAGATTATTCTTGTCGGTATTCATGTTGCGTCATACGGAAAGGATCTCGGAAACACAAGTCTTGAAAATCTGCTCTTAAAAGCAGACGCAATTGACGGAATAAAGCGCATACGTATGTCGTCAATAGAGCCTATGACGCTCAATAAATCCTTTGTCGATAAGGTAAAGGTTTCAAAAAAGCTTTGCAATCATTTTCATATCTCACTGCAATCCGGCTGCGACGAAACATTAAAGCGTATGAACAGGCATTACACAACGGCGCAGTACATGGAAATCGTGAACGGACTTCGCGCCGCATTTCCCGATACCGCCGTAACAACGGATATAATGGTTGGTTTTCCGGGTGAAACAGACGAGGAATTTCAGAAAACCGCCGAATTTATTAAAAAAGCGGATTTTGCCGACGCACACGTTTTTATGTATTCACAAAGGCGCGGCACTCCGGCGGCAAAGCGTTCTGATCAGATACCGCCCGAGATAAAGGAAAAGCGTTCAAAGGAAATAATTGAAACAGTGAAAAATTCGCGTGAAAAATTTTTGTCACGCTTTATCGGCAGCACGCACGAGACGCTGTTTGAACAACCCGCAGGCGGTTATTTTGAGGGTAAAACGTCTAATTATATTACCGTTAAGGTAAAGGCGAACGAGAACCTCCAGGGACAGTACAGAGACGTTTTGTTTGAACGTATTGAAAACGGCTGTATTATCGGAAAAATTGTCTGACAGTCCGCACCGTTAAAAAAGGACTGGACAAATTTATATATATGTGTTACAATATATTTGTGTATTTATAAAATTTTGAGAGGAGACTGATGGTTATGGCAGCTGCAAAGAAGAAAAAGTTTCTGACATACAAGGGAAAGCCGCTCATCAGATGCGGCAACAGGCTGTTTTACGGGAATTTAGAAGATAAATATATCCTTGTTCTTGACATTGTTGAGTCCGAGGAAAAAAACGGAATACGTATTTCAAAAAAGGTAAAAATCCAGCTCATGGACAACACCTCGGAATTCGGCAAGGGCGATGTGTACCGCAAGGCTGAGCGCAGCAATCTTTATAAAGCTCTTGACATCGGCGAATGGTGGCTTACAGACGCACTTCACAGCGCATAAGCTTAAAAAATCTTACAAACGGCAGTATATTGGGAAATTTGATAGTATTTTCACTGCCGTATCTGTCGGTTCGCAGGTTGTGCCAAGAACACCGCCGTCGAAAAAAAATATAAATCTGAAATTCTAAACCACCGCTGAAAGTCAGCCATAGCAGCTGATTTTCGGCGGCGGTTTTTATTTGCCGATATTACAAAACCCACTCTGCAAGTTTTCATTCCTTGCAGAGTGGGTTTAATAAATTATTTCATTATATCCGCAAATCTTACGAATACCGCCGCCGCTTCGGCACGGGTTGTATTATCGAGCGGATTTAACGTTGAATCGGATTTACCTGTGATAAGTCCGGTTCCGGCGGTGTACTGCATCGCAGTAATCGCATATTCGGAAATATCTCCGAAATCGTCATAGGAGAGAATATTCGTATTATCTCCCGCCGATGTGTCAAAGTTTTTGTATTTAGCGTATCTGTAAAGGATTGCTGCCATCTGCTCACGCGTAATGTTTACATCGGGAGCAAATTCCGTATCGGACATACCCATTACAATACCGTTTGCGCTTGCCCATGCAACCGCATTTCTGTAATATGCGTCTTCCGGAACATCCGCAAATACATTTTCACCCTCATTCTTTTCGCCGTCAATTCTATGGAGAATTGTAACAAACATCGCTCTTGTAAGCGCAGTCTGCGGCTCAAATTCCGTGTCGGACGTACCGAGCATGAATTTGTTTTCATACGCATTCTTAACATACGGATAGAACCAATCGGATTCGATTACGTCTATAAACGGCAAATCCGATTTTTCGGCAAAAATAACCTTTACTTCGGTATCCTGTGTGACCGACGGTATGGTATAAATTTCTTTTCTTCCGACTGACACGCCGTTAATCAGCATCTCCGCAACGGTATATCCGTCCTCCGGCGCTGCCGTAACGGTCACGCTGTTGCCGCTTGTTACGGTTGTCTGCGACAGGTTAACCGTTCCGTGTTCCGTCGGAATTACGGTAACATTATACTTGCGTACAGTGCCGCCTCCACCGCCTGTGTTACTCTTTCCGCTGTCCGAACGCTTAAACTCTGCAATCGCCTGTTCAAGTGCCGTTACGCCCTTTGTGAAGTCCTCATCCGTTGCCTGCGGATTGTTAAGAAGTATTTCCGCATCCTTGATTGCCGAATTGAGATTGTTCACCTTGCTTTCGGGAGCGTCCGGAGTATTCGCAAGAACGTTGCGTGCTTCGTTTATTTTGTCTGCCAAATCGGATTTTGAGTTATTGCTTATATTGACTACGGCATAATCCGAAAGTCCGTCCGCACGCGTACCGCCTGCGGTTGTAACGTTTGCCGTTGTCAACTTTGCCTTGACAGCCGTTTCGCCCGGCATAAGCGCCGCAATGCTGCCGTCCTTTAACTCTATGCGGTTCTTGTCATACATTGCGCTCCAGTCTATCAGATCGCCGTCCACTGCAAATTTTCTGCCGTCGCTTGTCACCATGACGCTAAGCTGTGCGGTCTGACCGTTTTTAAGATTTATATGCTTAACTCCGTTTTGGTCGGGCGTTATCTCTTTTCCGTCAAGGTAAAGTTCAAGCGCGTCAAATGAAAATCCGTCGGCTCTTATTGCATAAACTGTTATTTCGGAAATGTTTCCGGCTTTATCCTCGGCTGTAATAAGGTGCTGTCTGAACACTTCATCCGCGCCCAGGGTCTGCTCTATCTTAAAGCTTCCCCCCTGCGCAATCGTTACACCCTCTGTCGATGCGTCGATTTTGTTTCCGTCAAGCGTCAGAATTGCCGATTGTTCGGTTATTCCCTCAATTACGTACTTGCCGTCAGCGTCTGCCGTAATCGTATTTGCACCGAAAATCACGGTTATGTCGTCTGTACCCATTTTTCTGTCAATACTTTTCTGTGCAAGCGACAGTATCGGCGCCGACGTATCTACAGTAAAGCCCAGCTGTGCGTTTTCTACGCCTGTTTCGCTGCCCTTTATATGGTCTTTTTTATCGGTATATGCCGTAAAATCAACCACATAATCTCCGTCCTCAAGATCGTCCAAGACAAATTTCCAATTCTTTCTGAAATATGTCGACTTATCTTTCGGGTCGGGATCAACGCCGAATGCGTAAACCTTACCGCCGTTTAAGTCAAGCTCCATAAACACATCGTTCTCAAATGTGTATTCGATGACAACATCTTTTACGTTTGTGTTTATTTCCTCGCCGGAGGTATTGAAATTGACCTTTACATCGGTAAGACGCGGAAGATCAGCCGCCGGCATCAAAATCGTATTCGATGAAACAATGTCTGAGCCGTAGTAATAATGCGTCTTGTATTCTTCGCCCGATTTTTTGTATTCCTCACGCAAGGTTTTTATGTTTACATGATAGTTTTTGCCTTCTTCAAGCGCCGCTTCCTTACCGAACACAAAATTCGCGCCCTTTTCAAACTGACCGATGTTGTCTTCCAGCGCCGTGCCGTCCTCCGCAACGATTTCCGCAAGATAATGCGTATAATCCGCGTCGGCAGGATCCGTAACCTTTACGAAAATCTCTCCGTTGCCGCCGTATGCGATTTTTACTCCGTCAACCTTTTTCGGCAGATTAGAATTTACAAAGTCAATCGGCGCACCGCTGATTGCAAGGCTTATTCCGTCCATGGTTGAAAGGGTTGTGACCGCATAGTATTTGCCGCTCGGAAGTGAGTCGGGCAGGGTTACGGTTTCGCTGTGATTTCCAGAAGTGAGAACCGTATTCTCTTTATGCAGAATATTCGTTCCCAGAACATCTCCGTTATTTTTGCTTGTTTTTATCTTGCTTAAAATATCCTTATCTTCCGTAAGATAAACGTCAATCGTACCTTTTTCGCCGGATTTCGCGCCCTTTATGCTCCATGCGGCGGTTACGTTTGTTGTTTTTGTCTGCGCGTCGGTTGCTCCGAGAGATATTGTGCAGCTGTCGCCAAGCTCCGCTATATCGTCAACCCCATTCATTCTGAACGAAGAAATTTCTATATTATCCGTTGTATAGCTAACAGTCCATTCTCCGTCCTTAATTTTGGCCGCATCGGTCACGGTAACATAAATGAAGTTTCCGTCCTCACGGCTCTGCAAGAGCATATTCTCTTTGCCGTCGGCGGTATCTGTAATTGTTTCCACTCTGTCGCCGTCGGGATTTATGAGAGTAATTTCTCCCGCTTTCGGCGTTCCCGAACCGGTGTACGGAATCTCAAACAGGAGCGCATTCTGCCCATCTGCGCCGCTTACCTTAACCTTAGCTTCCTTAGCCGCTCCGTTGGATGCCCCCGCAAGCTTAACTACCGGCAATTCATGCACGTTCGTTCCGTAATATCCCACAACATCATCGGCGCTTGCGATTGCAGCCATACCTGCCGCATCAAGTCCGTTACGTGCCGGAGGACTTAAATTAACATTCTTACCGAACGATACATTTTCGCCCCAGTAGTATATTACTCCGAAACGTATACCTATAATCTTAATATTTGCGCCGATAAATTCATGTGAAACCGCCGCTTCCACTCCGGCAAGCTCCTTGCCGCCGACAAGCGGAACGCTGTCGGGTATGCAGATGCTTGCAAATATGTAACCGTAGAAGTAATCATCGGCAATTGTTACTGTAATTCCGCCTTTTATAAGTCCGTCAATAATGCTTACGTTTCCATAAAGACCTAACTCCCACGGTTCAATCCACCGTGCATTTATGCCGGCTTTCATATCCATAAGCTTATCAAGACCTTTTGCTTTAAGCTTCATATCACCCGTAAGCGACATTCCTTCAAGGCTTACTTTGGCGTTGAAATCACCCGTCAGCACACCGATTGCTTCAAGGCGTGTAAACAGAAGAATCGTTATCGGCGGCAGCTTATCAAATTCGCCGCCTATCGTATCTGCAAGCCCGTTTATGCCGCCGCCCAGACCTGCCATAAACAGTACCGGAGGCGCAAGCGGGATTTTCAGTCCGTCACGTATATAAAATTCGATTTTATCGGGAACTATAACGTCCTTATTCTTTACGTTAACCTGCTTGAATGCCAGAACACCCTCACATTCAATAACCTTGATATTTAAGCCTGCATTTATTTCGTATTCGTTTTCGATTGTGTTGATTTTAACGCTTGCGTAAATTCCGGGAGAGTTTGAAACAAGCGAACCCAGAACGTCTTTCGGCAGTGCAAGCGAGAAGTTTGCGTTAATGCCTATAAAGCCTGTGTCGCTAACCTTTACGTATCCGTCCTCAACATCTCCCTTTTCGCCGAACAGTACGTTATCAACAGCTGCCGAAAGCTGTCCCTCTGAAAGCTTTGTATCTTTTTTGATTCTGTCTCCGGTGGAGGTTTTCTTGGGATTTTCGTCAAACAGACTTGTCATATCTCCCGAAATATCCTCCTGATCGGCTGTAAGGCTTTCGTCAAAGAGATTGTTAAGCTCCTCCGAAATATCCTCCTGATCCGCTGTGAGGTCGGGGTTTTGTTTCTTTTGTTTAGCCTTAATGGGTATGCTTATGCTTCCGCCGAAGCCTATTCCGTATGTAACCATACCGTCCGAGTCGTCATACCACTGCGAGCTTAAAACGCCGTATTTCAGATCAACCGCAAAGCCGCCGAGCGACTGTATCATGGTTGCCGCACCGTCAAGCGATAAATTAAGCGAATTGATTGTTACGGTTTTGCCCAAAGTCTTTGACAAACGCTCCGTATCAAGAGTATACGCAATACCCTTTGCTGCGGAAATGCTCCATTTGCTGCGCCATACGTTTATTGAGTTTATAACCTTTAAAAGACCGTCGCCCTCAATTTTGTAATTTCCGCCGCTTTTATAGATTTTGAGCGGTTTTTCTCCCTCATAGGAGAGCATATTGTTTATTATAATGTCTCCCGAGGAATACTCCGCCTGCCAGAAGAGCTCACCCGTTTTTGCGTCCTTCATCTCACGGAGATTTGCTCGCACGGTCACAAGAATTTCATGCTCTTTTATTGCGTCTTTCTTTTCGCCGAAGTTGTATTTTATGCTCTTTCCGTTAAGTTTGCCCTTTGCCGAGCTCTGACCTCTGTAAAAGCTTAAAAACTCACTTTCGTTTCTGAATGTGAACACATCATAATCCGTGTCGCCGTCCGTAGAACGGACAAGCGCCGCCATGCCGTAGGAACGCAGCTGATACTTTTTATCCGCCGATACCTGGAGCTTTGTGCCGCATGTAAGCGATGTACAGTTTAAATTATCCTGCAAACGGCTGTCGTTGATTTCAAACACGATTTCGTAATTACCGACATACAGTGTTTCGTCTGTGGTAAATGTAAGGGTTTCACCGGATTCATCAAGGAAAGTAATATCTTTCTTGTCAATCGTCACGGTATGCGAGCTTGTTTCGTGTTTAAGCTTTAATTCAACCGCGGCATCGTTTGCCAGAATTGCTTCGAGCGGTTTCATTTTACCCGAAATCGTAACAGCCTTTTCACCCTCCGTATAAACGATTTTGGGGTTTATTTTGTTCAGCTGAACCTCCGACACTTCGCCCGTTGACGGAAGAATTATGCTTCTCTGCGCAGCGGTTTCAATATCCTGCTGCGTACCGTCAGAAAGCGTTTTTACACCTGTTACCGAGGCATAAATCGTGCCTGCACACAAATCCGACTGCGGCAGCGCCTGCAAAACGTACTGCAAGGTTTTTACTTCCTTGCCGAGAGTTACGTACTTAACCTGCTCGTCACCCTCAAGCACCTTGAACTGCTTGTCGTCATAGGTGAGGTTAAGCATTACATTGCTTAGCTCTGCGGCATTGTCAACTGTGTTGTCAATTTCAACTGTAACATTGATTTTACCGTCATTTTTATAGGATTTTTTATCCTCCGACAGTTCAACGCGGTCGGTTGTGATATTCATTCCCATTGCTTCTCCGGTGCTGTTCGAGAAATTGCCTACACCGTAGAGCAGTTCGCCCGTAAAGCTTTCGCCGCTTTTTAAGGCTTGATTTTCCCAATACATCGCCGCCGCACTGTCCGGCTCACGATAATCGTTTGAGTAGTTTGAAAAATCACAGTAAACATCGGGAGTATAGCTGTAACGTGTATTGGCAAGGTTTGCCCAGTGACCCACGATAACCTTATTCGGCTTAACTCCGCCGTTCCAGCCGTACGCCTGCATGAGGATATATGAAAGACGTGTCGGGTTTGTGACCGAATCCACACTTCTTATCTGCTGCGGAACTGTATCTCCCGAAAACTCCGTTTCGGTAAAGGTCGGCTGTATGTTTTTGTCTATCACAAAATACGGCGCATCAATTCTGTTGCCGAGAGCCGTATCGAGAAGAAGTCTCACGCTCACGTTTTCGTCCTTGCCGCTGTTGTTCTCCACCTTGAACGAAAAACCTACGTTTCCGGCGGTGTTGCTTTCATTGTTATGGTCGAGCGCCGCCGTAAGAGTTACGGTTATATCCTTAATCGTCCACGGGATTTCAATCAGTCTGCCTTCCTCTTTGACTTCAACCGTTCCCAGGGACGATTTTATTCCGAAAAACTCATAATTCTGTCCGAAAACATAATCTTTATCGCCTATTCTCACCGTAATAAACGATGTTCCGTTACTGTGTTCTTTATCCTCGGCATATAAAAGAGGAATGTTATTGTCAAGAACCTTTTGAGGATTTCCCTCGGCGGTTTCTACTGCGAAACCGCCCGTTTTCTTGTTAAAGGTGAAATTAAGATATTCGTTCGATATTCTGTACTCGTTTTCGTCTGCAAGCACAGCAGCCGGAAATACCGAAACAAGAACAGCTATCGTCAGCAGGTATGCTGTAATTCTTTTTATTATGTTCATTATTTTTCATTCCCCCTTTAATTGCACAAATAAACGCAAAGTGTGAAGTAGTCGCGTTTGTCGGTCTGAACGTAGAACGTGTACCAGCCCTCTGAAAGCCCGGTCACTTCAAATTCGCCGTCAGAATTGCGTGATACAAGCGTACCGTCCTTTTTCATCTGTCCCATTGTCTTTACGCCCTTCTGGTATCTTGCATATGCCGTTCCGGCAAAGTTTTTGAGCGAAATTTTCACGCTGTCGCCGTAAGCTTCGCTTCTTCCGGCAAAGTCGGGCAGTTTTCCGTTTACGAGAGCAACTGTATCGTACATTCCGACAAGTCTTATCGTTCGTTTTGCCTCGGTTATGTTATGCGCTTTGTCCGACACCTGATAGGTAATGGTGTAAGGCGAGCCTGAATCAAACTTATTGCTGTTCAGATTATTCGGATTAAATCCGCCCCAGTCAACTACCTTTACGCTCTCCGTAAGGTCTGTTTTTACGCCGCCGAAAATGTCATACGCTTCATATGCCTTGTATTTTCCGCCGTTTACGTACTCTAACATACTTCTGTCATAATCGGTATTCATTTCGGGATTTTCATAGAATACCATTTCGCTCGTACCCAAAAGGTCTATTGTCGGTGCGGCTTTATCTATAACCTCAATATCCACGCCGTAGCTTGCGGTAAGATTGTTTCTCTTTTCGGGATTGAATATGAAGAGTCCGTTTTGGTCATAGTTCTTTTCTTTGACCTTACCGTAGTCATCGCTGCTGCCTACAAGGCGCGTATCATCGTCTGTTGTAACCGTTACCGTTACGTCTTTATTGGTTACATTGTATTTATCCGACGCAACAACATATCCTGCCGAACCCTCTTTCGGAGTTATTGTTTCGCTGAAATTCCTTGCGATCCAGTCTGTGCCGTCATATTCGTCATAATCATAGCTCCAGCTTACGCTCTTGATTACCGGCGCTTTAAGGTCTATACCGTCAATCGTAATCGAAAGATATGACGACATTCCCTCTTTATCGTGAACCTTGAATGTGTAGTTTCCGTTCTGATAGAACACAAAGCTGTTTTTGCTGCCTTTTTCGTCCGCAACCGCTTTTGTTATTCCGCCGTAGGTTACGAATATCTCCGATTCTTTACGCTGCTTTGACAGCTCGCTTGCAAGATCCTCAACCTTATTGAACGTAACCGCCGCCACAGACGGTTCGGTTGTATTGTCTATCACAGGTTCAAGTCTCGGCGGAGTTTTATCTATATTTCCTACCGCCACAATAAGCGGATTGTCTGCGTTTGAGTTGCCGTAGTCGTCCTCAAAGCAAACTCCGACCGTTCCCGATTTTGTAAAGGTTATAACCGAAGTGGTGTAGTTTACGCTGTAATCCGCTTCGGTAAGCGGTGCGACAGGTTCAATCGTCGTAATACGCACATTCGGTTTTGAGAACGAAAGCGTTGCCGTTACCGGACGCGAGGTAAGCTCCTTTGTGCTGTAACTAACCTCTGCTTCAGGAAGCGCCGTGTTAATATTGCTTATATTAAAGCTCTTTACCGTTTTATTGCCTACCTTATCATACAGCGCTGCGCTGTATGTGCCGTTTTTGCTTATTTCGCCCTTGTATTTACCGTCCTCAAGCTTAGTGAGAGCTGTTTCTCCGCCGCCGCCCGTAAGCTTAACCGTTCCGACTCCGCTTTTTGCGTCCGACACTTCGATTGTCACCTCGACGGGTTTATTTGTTTTTGACGTTGTCGAAAGCGCATAGCTTAACTCACCCGGTTCAATATCAAAGTTTTCCAAAAGTACCGGAACTGATTTTGTATATCCGTATTTGTCCTTTAACTTAAACGTAAACGAATTTTGATAATTGTTAAGCGGTTTTTCGGCCAAAGCTTCTCCGTCCGCTCCGCTGCAATTTGTCACATACAAGCCTCTTTCATCTGCGCGGCCTGCTTTTTCGATTACCGCCTTTGCATTTTTATAGTATGTGTTTTCAATATCCGTTATTTCCTCCCAATTGCCTTCTGAGTTTTGATAATAATATTTTAAATTGTAATCCTCGCCCTCCGTAATCGGCATTTTGTAGATTACATCATACGTGGATATACCGCTTTCATTACGTGCGATAAACGCATATCCCTCACCGCCGAGACTGTTAACAAACGCTCCTGCTCTGTCAAGCCTGTATGCGTCCGTAAAGGTGAGCTTTAATGTCTTTACTCCATACATATCACTGTCGCCGTAATATTCGGCTTTTACGGGAATTGTACCGTATATCGGTACTGACGAGCCTGTTTCTTCGTCATAATCATAATCTATAAGGCATCTGTGCCCGCTTCCGTCCCACGACCAGTATCCGTCCTCCTTTACGGTTTCGTCTGCCAGCGGTACTTTGACTACTTCTTCGTTTCCGTTTTCGTCCATATATGTAAGCACAATTATTTCGGTTATTCCCGATTCCTTATCCTGTGCGGTCAGGGTAAATTCAACATTGCCCGGCGTAGGGTGAGTTACCCAATCTTTATAGGTATAACCGTCCTGCGTCACATCTTCATATGTGTATACTTCGGGATTTGACGACCACGTTACGGCAGGGGCGGTATTGTCTATTCCGCCGATAACTATTGTCTTTTCGCTCACTTCATCGGGATTTGACGTATCTGCGTCTTTATTGAACGCCTTAACCGTTACTGCACGCTCGGTTACGTTTGCCGGAATATACTTATCCTCTTCCATAATCTGCGATACACCGTATACAAGCTTTTTATATCCCTGAATCTTCTTCTCACCATAATCCGAACCGCCGGTTCCATCCGGCGCCACAGACGGAACAGGTGCATTATCCTTATAAACAGCCTCCGACCTGTTTGCGTCAAATGAAAGTCCGTTTGTATGTTCGCCGTCAAGTTCCTCAATAGGCAATAACAGCGTATCCGACGCGTCTGTCGGCTCAATGACAACCGCCGTTTCATATTCGCGGCTGACTGCGCATACCATCTCGTTTTCGCCTACCGGATTGTAAACCAAATCCTGCGAAGCATCGCTCCATTCTTTTTTGTATACGGTTGCCTTTATGCCGCTTGCCGCACCGAATTCAACGCCGCTTACGGTTACCGTCATATGCTTTGTTCTGCCGATGTCATCGACCGTATACAATTCATAATCTCCGTTTGCCGACGCCGCAAACGAATAGCTGTCCGAATACGACATAGCATAATGTTTTGCCAGTTCAAGGTTTACCGCTTCAACCTTTTCTTTGTCGCTTAATCCGTTCAATTCAAGATTCAGCGTATTGTTTTTAACAGCATCGCTGTTTATATCGACAATCTTATCCTGCGGCAGCGTATAAACCGGCACATTGTACTTAACGCGTCCGATAGTCCTTGCTTCAGTTTTCATCGGCTTTACGGAAAGTTCTGCCGAAAGCTCCGCATCCTGTGCGGAAATGGTTTTATCAAATATAATATCCGTCATATTTCCGAGACTGTCCGCAGCACGAACGCCGACAAACCATTCGCCGCTTATTCCCGAAATATCAACATTATAAACCATATTGCTTTCGCCGTCCCACTGCGCTTGCTCCGAACGTGATTCTGAAACCTTGTAAACGCTGTAATTGTCAAGATTATCCCTGAAAAATCCCTCCGGAATTTTTCCGCTGCCGTCATACTTGTCAGCCGGAATAAACGCAAAGCGTATGCCCGGCTGTTCGTTTTCACCGATTTTCACCGTGCCGCCGTACACATCGTTTATTTTTACCGTTGCAGCCGCGTCCTTTCTTACTCCCGTATATTTATCCGTAACCGACATTTCAGCAGTCGGCGGAGTTGTGTCAATTCCTTTTATAACAAGCTTAACCGAGGTTTCATTTCCTGCCGTGTCCTTTACGATAATGCTTGTGTCGGTATTTTCCGAAACGGTCACGTCAAACGCACCGTTTGTAAAATCGCCTATTGTGACCGCACTGCTGTTGCAGCTTGCTTTCAGATCATTGTCGAGATTATCCGTCACGTAAAGCTTTCCCTTTATGCTTTCGCTTGTATGCGCATCGTCTATAACAAGCGTTGACGACGGAGGTGTATTATCATAATAGAATACAATCTCGTCTGTTTTTACGGTATTTAAGTCAATTTTGTTTTTATCCGCGCTGTCACTGCTTACCGCAGTCTGAACAAACAATATGTTTTCGCCGTCAACAAATTCAATCGGCAAAGCGTCAGCTGTAAGCTTTGCTTTTAATTCATTGCCGCCCGATGTCATAGCTCCTGCCTTAATCCATTCGCCGTATTCTCCGGCAGCAGCGCTCACTCTGTAATAAAGCGACTGTCCGCCTATGCTTGCCGCATTCATAAAGCTATCGGTTATGTCAAAATCAAGCTTATATTCCTTGTTCGAAATAAGAGATCTGCCGTTATATTTAAGACTGCTTGATACATCTACAGTACCTGTCGGCGCAGCATTTCTTATAAAGAACGGCTTTGAAAGCTCCGTATTTGAAAGTCCGTTTCTGTCGGTTACCGTAACTTTAAGAGCATACGCTCCGCTTGCAGCATTATTTATATTTATGTTCTGCGACAATATGCCGTCCGTTACATTAACCGGAAATTCATTGTTTCCGGCAATATCGCTGCCGTTCGGCGCTGTAAGCTTTGCGGTTGCCGATACCACATCAGACGCATCGGTCGCATAGACCGTAATTGTCTGATGTGATTTTGCTTCCGCCTCGGGTGTTGTGATATTGATTGTCGGCCCTTCATTGTCAAACATATATTCTCGGGTATAGTATTTAATGTTTGTTCCCGACGGAGGAGTAACCTTACAATCAAGTATATACGTTCCGTTTAGATTTTTTGTCTTATCGTCCTTTAATGTGTCTATTTCTCCGGTGTACTTATTATAATAATCGGTAATGAATTTTTCCGTCATTCTGTCGGAATCCGCATTTTCCTTTACGTAATACTTCCAACGGTACTCAACAGTATTGTTTGAGTTGGTATCTATCGTGATATTATAGCCGGAACGCGGATAATCCGGGTTTGTCGGAGTGATGCTGCACGCTGTGTCTTCATTATTGATGTTTATCTCCTTTGAGTTCACTTCTGTTTTATTTCCTGCCTCGTCAACGGCAAAATACATAATACGTCCGACAAAACTCTGACCCTTTTCCACATCAAGATACGCCGCTGCGGTCTTTCCGTTTTCGGTGTCCTTTTGCTCTATAAACGCCCACCTGTCAAGCGTTGTGTCCATACTTCCGCTTGTAGCGGGATTATTGCTGCCGTCATACTGCGGCGCATCGGCAGGACTCTTTTTTGTGAACATATAGTAAAGTCTGCCCGTTCCCGATGCATCGGAAATTTTAACATTATATATATTGCCCTTTTTACCGTCTGCTTTCGGCTGCTGTTTCTCGCTGATTTCCACAACGGGAGCTTTATTGTCAAGTTTAATTCCCTCATGAACAACCGACAGCGGATTTCCCGCAAAATCCTGTCCCGTAAGCACAAGCTTGTAAACGCCTTCAACCTTATCGCGCAATGCAAGAGTGACATTCTGCGTAAAGTTTTTAAGCGCAGGCGCTTTTTGAATTGTCGCTGCCGTTCCGGTATCCTTTTCGGTATAATTAAACTTGTAAATATTCGGCGTATTGATTCCGTCCGTCAGGTACATTGTGTAATATCCCTGTGTACGCATATTTCCTCTTGTAAGGTACGAATAAATATCCTCACTCGGCGTAGAGGTGAGAGTCACCGTTTTATTCCACTTGTTCAAATCCGTTCCGCTTGCCGCCGAAAGCGCAACGGTCGGATTTTTTGAATCTATTTTGTGAGTTGAAACAAGATAACCCTCGAAATTATCCTGATTTGCAAAGCCGTGTCTGTGATGAACCTCATCCCACAGCTTATAATCATGGTTCACAAAGTTTAAAAATGAATAGTTCAGCTTTGCGTTTTCAAGAACAAGCGACGTTCCGGCATTTTCCGAGTCAAGGTTTTCCGCATAAGGAAATTCAAGCGAAAACGCCGCTCCCGAAAGCTTTGCCCCTTTTGCCGCTTTACCCGTCTGAGGGTCTATCGCCGTAATTTTTATGTTATCTCCGGCTTTCAGATACGCTTTGTCAAATTTAATCGTTGAGTTTGCAAGCACCCAACTGTTGAACATCCAGCAGTTGCCCTCCGTTTTTATGGTGCAGGTCGCTGTTATTTTGCGGTTTCCCGAATTATTGTAGAAATAATTATCTATCCCCGCAGTGAAGTAATTTGAACTCAGATTCACACTTGAAATGGAAAACGTATCTCTGTAAAACGTATATTTCGCTTCAGAATTGGAATACTTATTTGTTTTTGTGCTTTTATCCGAGAAGGTAAGGGTTGTTGTTATCGTTACCGCATTTATATTATTTTTGTTCATATATGAAACAATCGCTGCCTTGTCTACTTTAAATCCGCGCTCTGTCGGAGTGTAGCCGTTTTGCTGCAAATCCTTATCACTTGCAGCCGAGCCGTCGCCCTTTATGCCCGATGCCGAGATTTTAAACTCCGGAGGATCGCTCATCTCCATACAATTGTACATTCCGTTCGAATCTGCGACATAACAGTAATCGTCAGCTAATTTTCCGCTCCATTCGCGTGATACCGTTCCGCTCTCGCCGCTTGAAGAAAGATATTCTTCACCGCTCAGCTGCGTATAGAAATCATCGGGATACTGAATTGTTCTTGACGGATTAAATTTTACCGCATACCTTTTCGGGCCGCCGTCGTCAACGTCAATCGGCATACCGCTTTTTTTGTCGTCTTTGTTCCCCGGGTATTTATCAAGAAGTGTTGCGTAAGCTCTTACTCCGTCTCTCTGAGCCTCTATGTAAATACGGTACATCCAAAGGCTGTCCTTGGTGGTGTTTTCAAGTTCCACTCTGTCAAGCGTCCAAGGCGCTCTGGACGACTTAATGACCGCCTGTGTAGTATCTCCTCTGCTCGGTTTGCCCTGCAAATATCCTGTTTCGTCCGAGCCGTCAAATGTCAGCGTGACCTTAATGGCATTTTTCTTGCCGCAGCCTGCGTCCTTTTTGTCGCTTACTACAACCTTTACCCTGTATTCCCAATCAGCCGCTGCCGAAACGGGTACTGTAAAAAGCATAGGCGCTATCATGCAGATTACAAGAAAAATACTTAAAATTCTTTTTGGTTTCACTTTTCTGTCATCCTTTCCTCTTGATTTAATTCAATTTTATTCGCCCTTAACATATTAAACACCGAAAGCTTTAAAGCCTCCATCTGCATTTTCATATAATATTCATCCTCAAACAGCGCAAAGTGTACTGCTGCGCGCACAAAGATAAATATAAACCCCGAAAGGATTTCCGCCGGTATACCGAGTTTCGGGGACAGCTCACGCGCATATTCGGTATACCTTTCACTTACTCCGTTCACAAATTTCTTGCCGTGTTCCGCATATTTCGGGTGCGTGTACACCTGATACATCAGGCGGTATTTCTTGCCGTGCTTTTCTGCCGTCCAGTACGGCACCTCCTCGATGAAACGCAGAATATCTCGCGGATTTTCCGGCGCAAGAGCCATAAAATCATCTTCAACCTTTGCCATGCAATATGCGGTTGACTGCACAATCAAATCGTCCACATTATCAAAATATGCGTATAAATTTGCACTCGTCATGCCGCAGTATTTGCCCAGCTCCTTTATTCCCGTGTCCCGAAGTCCGTTGTCACAATAACATTCAAAGCACTTTTCCATTATTTCTTTCTTTTTTTCTTCTTTATATTCCGGAGTTCTCATGCGTCCACCTCTGTTTATTTATTGATTGATAAGTAAATTATAGCATACGTGCATTTTTTTTGCAATAGATTTTGAAAAATAATTTCCAGATTTTAAAAAATAATTTCTAAATTTACAGCGCTTTTATCTTTATGCCGCAAAAGTGCGGATAATGCTTGACAAAAGGCTGTTATTCTGATAAAACAACCCTGCACTGACCTGTTCGGAAAGGCTGATAAAGCTTGTATTTAGCCGGTGCGCTTATACTTAAACGGCACAAAAAAATCGGGATAAGCACAGCTTATCCCGATATGGAGCGGAAGACGAGATTCGAACTCGCGACGTTCACCTTGGCAAGGTGACGCTCTACCACTGAGCCACTCCCGCATATCAATTTAATACTTGCATATTATAGCATAATTTCATTGTTTTGTCAAGACTTTTCCTCAAAAAAATTCATCGGCAGAAATGTTTTGTTTCTGCCGATGATATATTTTAAAGTTCTTCCTCTTCGATTTCATGAATTTTAGCAATTCTTTTTGAATGTCTGCCGCCCTGAAATTCATTTTCAAGCCAGGTATCTACAATCATAAACGCCAGCTCACGTCCGAGCACTCTGCCGCCCAGGCACAGTATATTCGCATTATTATGCTGCTTGCACATCGCCGCACTGTACACATCGGAGCAAAGCGCCGCACGTATTCCTTTATGCTTATTTGCCGCAATCGAGATACCTATTCCCGTACCGCATATAAGTATTCCGTTTTCCGCCTCGCCGCTTATAACCGCCTTGCACACAGGCTTTGCACAATCGGGATAGTCCACGCTGTCCTCATTGTAAACGCCGTAATCCTTTACCTCTATACCTTTATCCTGCAAATGCTTTACTACATGATTTTTTAATTCAAAACCACCATGGTCACATCCGATTGCTATCATTCTTACACCTGTTCCTTTCCGTGCCTGCGGCACAACACCGTCATTCCCCTTTGTGTTTTTCGTCATATTCTCTTTCCGCCTGGGATTTTCTGAGATAAAACGGTTTCAATTCGGAATAATGCTCCGTTTCACCGTTTTTTGCTTTTTCAAGCGCAAGCGCCGCAATCGACGACGCTCTCTGCATCATCGCAGCCGGCGGCGCAAAATGCGCACGCTCTCCCAGACGTTCTGTTATATATTCTCTGTGTACATTCACACCGTCACCGGTAAATATCACGTCAAGCAATTCGCCGCAGTCCGATACACACTCGTCTATCGAAACTGCCTCCGCTTCGCCCAATTCACGGAATCCGTCCTCGTCCCATATATACGACGCAGTATACACATTATTGCGCCGGGCGTCCATTATGGGAATAATTATGTGCTCCGCATACGGCAGATTATATGCCAGCCCCGCAAGTGTACTCACGCCGACCACAGGCTTATTAACGCTGTGCGCAAGAGCCTTTGCCGTTGCTACGCCTATTCTTAAACCCGTAAAAGACCCCGGACCGTTTGCAGCGGCGAAAACGTCAATATCGCTGACTGTAAGCTCCAAATCCTGCATAAGCTCCCGAATCATTACCATGATTTTCTGCGAATGTGTTTTTTTATGATTTAAAATGCTTTCTCCCAAAAGCTTTCCGTCCTCCATAACCGCCGCCGACGCAACGTTGGACGAGGTATCTATTGCCAAAACTCTCATTTATACAGCCTCTATTGTTATTCTTCTGTAATCCTCATGCTTACTGTAATCCTTGGATATGGAAATATTATATCGGCGTATCGGCAAAATGTCCTCAATAAGCTGCGGCCACTCTATAACGCACACTCCGCTGCCGTTAATGTATTCGTCATATCCTATTTCAAACATTTCGTCGGGATCGTCTATGCGGTACACATCGAAATGATAAAGCTTAAGTCTGCCGTAATACTCATTTACAATCGTAAACGTAGGGCTGCTTATCGGTTCATTTATTCCCAGTCCCTTTGCCAATCCGTGAACAAATGCTGTTTTTCCGGTCCCCATATCGCCGTACATACACACAACATCGCCCTCTTTGAGCTTTTTTGCAAACTCAAAGGCAATGCTTTCCGTATCGGAGCATGAATTTGATATATATTCCATATAAAAACTCCGTCACATCAGAACAGTCCGGAAATAACTCCGTTGCTGTCCACGTCAATTTTTTCTGCCGCCGGATTCTTCGGCAGACCCGGCATTGTCATAATATCACCCGCCTCGGCAACAATAAAGCCTGCGCCGTTTGATATGCGCACAACGTTTATCGTAACCGTAAAATCCTTCGGACGTCCCAAAAGAGATGCGTCATCCGAAAGCGAATACTGCGTCTTTGCCACGCATACCGGCTTTTTATCCAGTCCCAGTTCTTCAAGGCGCTTAATCTGCTTTTCGGCTTTTTTTGAATATGCCACTCCGCTGCCGCCGTATATCTTTGTTACAATCGCATTAAGCTTGTCCTTAATTGACATTTCCGTATCATAAACGGGAATATACTCCGCCTTTTGCATTTCCATTGCTGAAATTACTTTTTCAGCAAGCTCAATGCCGCCTTCGCCGCCCTTTGCGAATACCTCGCTCAAAGCGCAGTCTGCGCCTTTTTTGCGGCACATTTCAATAACCGTATTCAATTCCTCATCGGTATCCGTTCCGAAACGGTTTACCGCAACAACCACCGGCACACCGAACGCTTTCATGTTCTCAATATGCTTTTCGAGATTAACCATGCCGCACTTTAATGCTTCTGTATCGGGATTTGCCAAATCAGCCTTTTTAACACCGCCGTTATATTTAAGTGCGCGCACCGTTGCGACAATCACCACCGCATCAGGGTGAATACCTGCCATACGGCATTTTATATCCATAAACTTTTCCGCGCCCAAATCCGCACCGAAGCCTGCCTCCGTAATTGCATAATCGCCCAGCTTCATCGCAAGCCTTGTAGCCTGAACGCTGTTGCAGCCGTGTGCAATGTTTGCAAAAGGTCCTCCGTGAATAAGACACGGCGTATATTCAAGCGTCTGCACCAAATTCGGTTTTATCGCATCCTTCATAAGAGCCGTCATAGCCCCCTCGGCGTGCAGATCCGACGCTTTTACAGGCATACCGTCCGTATTGTAGCCTATGATAATTTCGCCCATACGCTTCTTTAAATCGTCAATGTCGTCTGCCAGACAAAGTATTGCCATTATTTCCGAGGCAACCGTAATCATAAATCCGTCCTCACGGGGTACTCCGTTTATTTTTCCGCCCATTCCGACAACGATTTTTCTCAGCGCTCTGTCGTTTGTATCTTCAACACGCTTCCAGACAATATTCGTAACATCTATATTAAGCTTGTTTCCCTGCTTGATATGGTTGTCAATCATAGCTGAAAGCAGATTGTTTGCCGCTGTTATGGCGTGCATATCACCGGTAAAATGCAGATTTATGTCCTCCATGGGAACAACCTGGCTGTATCCGCCGCCTGCCGCGCCGCCCTTAATGCCCATAACAGGACCGAGAGACGGCTCTCTTAATGCAAGCACGCATTTTTTGCCGAGCCTTGTCAGAGCGTCTCCCAGACCGATTGTAGTAGTGGTCTTGCCCTCGCCTGCCGGCGTGGGATTAATCGCCGTTACAAGAATAAGCTTTCCGTCCGGTGCGCCCGAAAACCTGTCCCAAATCTCTTTGCCGAGCTTTGCTTTATATTTTCCGTAATACTCCAGCTCATCCTCGCCAATGTCTACCGAAGCTGCAATTTCACGGATATGCTTCATTTTTGCGCCCTGTGCTATCTCTATATCTGAAAGCATAAAAATATACCATCCTTTCGCATATGACCTCAAATAGCGCCGTTTAGAAAGGCACAGCAAAGGCATAAATAAATTTAGGTTGAAATCCGCGAAAATGCGGATTTCAACCTGTTTTCTGCCCTTGAGCTACAACATAAAACGCACTGTCTCTAAGGCTTGCAAACAAAAGCCAAAGCACCCCCATACACCGATATGCTGTCGGGTGTGTTTTATGCGTTCTGCGCTCTTTTTAAACAGCCCCTGTTATACGGCTGATTTATATCTTAGTTATTGTTGAAATAACTTCTGTCCTCGCGAACCTTTCTTAAAAGCAAATCAAGACGATGCTCAACATCATTAAGCACCTCGTCAACATACTGATCCGTATCGCTCTTGATTTCCATAGCCTTCTGCTGTGCATTGTTCACAAGCTCATTTGCCTGGTCGTATGCGCATTTTGTTATTTCATGCTCGTCTATGAGCTGCATCTGGGTTTCTTCCGCATTTTTCTGAATTGTCTCCGCCCTTGACTCAGCTTCGGAAAGAATTCTTTGTCTCTCCTCTTTTACCCACTTGGCTTCTTTAAGCTCATCGGGATATACAAGACGAATTTCCTGAATATAGTCAAGCAGCTCATCTTTATCAAGCATTACCTTACCGGTCAGGGGCACTGCCGATGCTTTATCGATTGTTTCCTCCATCATATCGATAATCTCCATGATATCCATGTCCATATCCACTATAACCAATCCTTTCGTTTATTTATATTTTTGTTTTATCTTTGCGATAATTTCGCAGGGTACAAGTCCCGTCAGATCTCCGTTAAAACCTGCCAGCTCCTTGACCATGCTTGAACTGATATACGAGTATTTTGAATCCGTCATAAGAAACACCGTTTCGCATTCGGGATTTAATGCCTTGTTTAAAAGCGCCATCTGAAATTCATACTCAAAATCCGCAACCGTTCTCAGTCCTTTTACAATAACGCTTGCACGCTTTGATTTTACAAAATCAACCAAGAGTCCGTCAAAAACATCAACCTCAACATTGTCAAAGCCACTGATGACGCCGCTTATCTGTTCTCTCCTCTCCTCTGCTGTGAAGAGCGGTGTTTTGCTTGCATTGTTCAGTACACCCACAATCACCTTGTCGTAAATTCTGCTTGCACGTTCGATTATGTCAAGATGACCGTTTGTTATCGGGTCAAAGCTGCCCGGATAAACTGCAATTCTCATTTGAATTATTCCTTTTTATAAACAGTAATGTAAGTACGTCCGTACTTTTTCTGTCTGAAAACGCAAAGTCCGCATATTTCGCCGTGAAAATCGGTATCGTCGCTCTCAAGCACTATTATTCCCTCATCGGAAAGCAAATTATCATTAATTATCTTTTCCGCTACAGGCTCGATAAATCCCTTGTTGTAAGGCGGATCGAGAAAAATTATATCAAATTTTTCGTCCGCACCCGGCTTATAATCAAAGCAGGACATATTTAATATTCTGCATTCGTTTTCAAAGCCGAGATTTTTCACGTTTTTTCCGATTATGTCAACCGATTTTTTGTCACTGTCAATACAGACCGCACTTGCCGCACCCCTCGAAATTGCTTCGAGGCTCAGTGCGCCGCTGCCGCAGAACATATCCAGAACCGCCGCCCCCGGGACAAAGTTCTGTATAATATTAAATATCGATTCTTTTACCCTGTCGGTTGTCGGACGCACCTCCATACCGTCAAAGTCCAAAAGCTTGTGTCCTCTGCGTATACCGGATATTATTCTCATGCGTTTTCCTCCATGTTAACATTATTATTTTAACCCAAAAATTGAAACAGGTCAAGAATGTTATTGTTTTTTCTTATAATTAGTATAAAATATACATCTCATTGTAATTTTTTTGTAACATTAGCACTATGATTTTTACATAATCTGCTATATTTCTTTAAAAAATACTTTAGCCGCATAAATCGTCAAGACTTTTAAATTCAAAGCCGGCTTCTTTTGCATATGTTATAACGCGTTTAAGCACGGCGGCATTATCAGACGAAACCGCGTGCAAAAGCATAATCGAACCGTCGTGCAGATACGGCGTTATCTGTGAAAAGGCATAATCCTCTCCTTTTTGCAGATTAACGTCCCAATCCTTATATGCAAAGCTCCACAAAATCGTCTTATATCCCATGTCCTCCGCAACTGAAAGTACTTTTTCGCTGTATTCTCCCTCCGGCGGGCGCATATATTTCATATTCACGCCGTACAGCTCCGCACATCTCTTATTCAGATTGTTAATCTCGCTCTGTACCTTCTGTGCCGTCTGCTTTGACAAATTCATATGATTTACCGTATGATTCCCTACCGTATGTCCTTCATCTATCATCCGTTTTACAAGCTCCTGCTGATTTTCCAGATACGGCCCCGTCACAAAAAACGCCGCCGGAACATTTTCACTTGCCAGTACGTCAAGAATCTGCGCCGTAAAGCCGTTTTCATATCCCTCGTCAAAGGTCAGATACAGGGTTTTGCTGCCGCTGTGGTCAATATAATAGCCGTTGTGAGATTCCAAAAGCTCACGGCTTTTTTTGTCCACCTCCGGCGGCGCGCCTTTTTTTCTCACCATGCCCCAGCCGATACTCTTTGTATCAGTATTGTCATACTTTTCCGGCGGCTGCAATACAAGCTGCGTCGGTACGGGCGTCGGTGACGGCGTTTCCTCCGTCGGCTGCGTTTCCTCTCTCACACTCAGGCTTTCCGGCGCACAGCCGCACATCAGAAGCGCCAGTATTACCGTAATAAATGTTTTTTTCATGTTTTTTCTTCCTTTCTTTTATAAAATTTTTACAAAAATCAGCATCATTTTATGTTATATATGTCTTTTCTTTAATATTCGACCAAATATGCCTTTATTTTTTAAAATTTTTGTTGAATTTTTCAGAAAAAGAGTATATAATAGATTATATATAGTTATATGAGGTGATTTTATGGCAACCCAGAGTGAATTTGAAAGAAGAAGGCGTGAACGCCGCATAAAGGAACGCCGCCGCAAAAAACGTATTCGCACCGTTGTTTTGCTGGCAGCTTTTGTTTGCGTTGCGGTACTCGGTGTAACAGCCGTTAATTCTCTGCGCAAAAATCCAAACACAGACAATTACGCTTCACAAAATGATGCGTCAAACGACCAGAACAGTGATGCTGTCAGTTCGGATGCACCGCAGCCGAGCGAAGAACCCGTATCCGAAAATAACAATACGCTTTCCATTCCTCCCGCATCCGAGGAGAATAATCTTTTGGAGATAATTTCCAAATCAGGTCAGAAAAACCGCTGTTACCTTACATTCGACGACGGTCCCACCTCCAACATAACGCCGCAGATTCTCGATACACTGCGCAAATACAATGTAAAGGCAACCTTTTTCGAAGTCGGCTCGCTTATAGAGGCAAATCCCGATATGGCGCGCCGCGTATATGAGGAAGGACATCTTATTGCAAATCATTCTTACAGCCATAATTATGATAAATTATATGCCTCTGAGGAATCTTTTAGAAGTGAAATAGAAAAAGCTTACGGTTTGATCAACAATCTCCGCGACGAAAGCGCCGGAGATGAATTTAAGCTTATGCGTTTTCCCGGCGGAAGCTACAATGCCGGAGACCACGCCTCGGAAAAACAAAAATATAAAAAAACGCTTAAAGATATAGGATTTTATTATATCGACTGGAACTCACTCACGGGAGATGCCGAAGGAAAAACAAAAAACGCCGCAGAGCTGCTTGCATATCTGAAGAAAAATATTGAAGGCTACAACAATCTTGTTGTTCTCATGCACGACGCCTCAACAAAGCAGCCGACAGCCGATGCGCTGCCGTCCGTTATAGAATATCTTGCTGAAAAGGGCTTCACTTTCCACAGGCTTGACGATATTGACTATAACCCAAGCAATCCGAGCGCAGAACCGTCAGCTACCGCAAGAGCAGTTTCACTTGACAGTAATTCTTAATTTTACTGACGAAAACCCGTTTAACGGATTATCCGTTAAATGGGTTTTATTATCAGAGGTTTTTATGAACACATCAAAAAATTGTCCATGCAAGCGAAAAAAATGTCCGCGGCACGGCAAATGTGAATTATGCCGCGTACACCACGCAAAATCAAAATATCCGCTCCCCTGCGAAAAACAGCAGACAAATAAACAGGATTTCAAAAAGCCGGATAAAATCTGACAATTTGAAATCCTGTTAATTTCCCACTCCCCTTAGGGTAGTAGCCCGCAAACCGCGTAACAATGCGGTCTGCGGGCTTTTTTGCTGAAAATGTAGACAACATTGTAGGCAAAAAAGATTATTACTCAAATTTTTGTATTTTTTTCGGCTGAATTTTAACACTTTCGTCTTATGGTGCGAAGCACATTTTTTAAGTATGGCGGGTTTACCCGTCTGCTTAAAAAATTCTGCTCCTTGCTCGCGCTCTAAAAAAACTTAAACGGTTGCCCCCTGAAAGAGTTAGGGGGAAAACTTTCCGAAAACTTAAACTTCCCCTCAAAACTTAATTTAGGAAAGGGGTTTGATACCATTATATATTTATTCTTATTACATACATACTTACATTACATAAAAATAAAAAACACTCTGCACACTCACTAAACTACTGTATTTATGCTTATATAAATTTACATAAAATTTATCATGTAGAGAGAGTGGGGTCACGGGTAGGGCAAAGCCGTAGCCGTGACCCCACTCTCTCTACATATGGCATTATACAACGGTTTTGAGTGTGCAGAGTGTGATTATTTATTTTTTATGTATTCTTTCTATGTTAGAACACCCTTGTAACACGCAGTTGGAACAGGGTATACCACTTAATAATCAGTTGTAACAATTACCAAATTATTTATTGTACAATCTGTACCAGTCCACTGACTTGCATTTGCACTGAATTCCACTTTTAAATTTATACAATTTGTGACATCAAATTCAAAATCAATCGGCGTTGTTGCACTATTCATAATCGGTGATTGATATAAAAGTTTTCCGCTCTCATTATAAAAGTTAAATTGTGCTGTAGCAGTATCATAAGTCGCCGGCATAAAAGTTCCTTTTACCTTTTTTGCTAATCCATTTAATGGGTAAACAACATAGGTTTCTGCACTATATCGATAATTTCCAAGTTCTTTTCTATCATCTCTATCATATGGGGAAATATGTGCAGATATATAATTATTCAGTTTACCGTTATTACCGCTTTTCCCAAAAGAAAATTCATCAGCATTTTTACACTCAATATACGGCTTGTCGAATAAAGTAATGTCTTGTGCGGGTTTATCTACTTTTCCGCCAATATAAACGGTAGCCGTATCACCGTTCCATGACACATCTTTTCCAAAGGCTTCGCCCACAGCCCTAACGGGTAAATATGTAGTGCCGTTATAAATAAATGGCTCAACATAATTTCCGTTAGCGTCTTTCGGCTCTATCTGTATACCGTCAACAACCAACTTCACATTCATATACACAGCATTTATTGTTTTTGAAATATCTTCCGCAAAAACAAACCCGCTTGTTATTATTACACCCATTAGGATACCCGCAAAAAAGCCTTGCAATCTTTTATTCATCTTAAAACCCCCTTATAATTTATTTCTTTTCAAGTCGTGCGTCTACAATACCAACGGTTGTTTGGTCATAATCTCTCATAAGATTAGGTATATCTGCATTTATTTTTAAAACCTTATAATTTGATATATCTATATCAAATTCTACCGTTTTAGTGCCTTTTGACATCGGGGGTGAAGTATAAAGCAGATTTCCGTCGCCGTAAATTTTAATTATTGCACTTTGCTTATTATTATAATCTACACATACCAATTTACCTCTAAATGATTTATAATTGTTGTTCAGCAGATATTCAACGTTTTGGTATGATGAATATGTCCCGTCATTATTTTCGTCAGCATCATAATAAAGCTTTAATTTTAAACCTCTATCATATTTCATACCGTCATCAGCTTTTTGATTTGTGTCCCATGCTGTTAATGTGTTATGAGCGGCGCTTGTTTCATAATTAGCGTAGCCCATTTGGTCTAACCAGTCATAATTTTTTGAGCCTAAAATAACGGTGCTTGTCTGTGGCTCCCAGTCAACATTTTTGTCAAAAGCGTTGGCTATACCGCGAACAGGTAAATATGTAGTACCGTTATAGATAAACGGCTCTATAACATTTCCGTTTGCGTCCTTTGCCGTGTATTCCACACCGTCAATTAAAATTTTAATATTGTCATACATTACGCTGATAGTTTCGGTTGCTTGCCTTGCAAATACCGTCACACTTAAAGTAAGTACCAACGCAAGCAAAACTAAAATTGTCCGTGATTTTTTTGTTTTAAACATCTTAAAAAACTCCTTTTCATATTTTATTTTTTGCCCACGCTTTAATGTGAAAATGATAAAATTGCTCCTTTCGCATTTCCGTAAATTAAAAAAGGTGTGCAACTATCGAAGCCGCACACCGAAAAATGCAAACTCCGATTTGTTGTCACACAAACTCGAACAAATGGAATTATCATTTCATAGTCACCGAGAGGAATTTGCATTTTTACCAATTCATAGGGTGACCGAAAAAAAGGGTAAAATACCCCCATTTAAATCTATAATAATTCCATATTAAATTGTGAGTTTATGTGACTATATAAGTATACCACAAAATTTTTAAAAATACAATACTGTATTTGACTTTTCAACAAAGTGCAAAAACAAAATTTGTTCATTTTATTAAAAAACAACAATATCACTCGGCAGATATTGTTGTTTTCCTTACAATATGGTTTTTTATGCGCTTGCTTGCCCGTCAAGATATTCAACAAGCATTTTCCTAAAATACTTCACAGGCTCGTTTATTTCCGTGCTTTTTGCTACATCTGAATAGCGGTCAAAAAGGGTAATCAGCTTATTTGCGGTCAAATAATGCAACTTGTATTTATGCGCCGAACAAAACACACTTGTTACACCGGCGCGCATAAACAATAAGCGCATATATGCACGTTCAGAAAGTATCTGAACAAAATCGTCTGTTAAATTGATTTCAAGCCTTTCAAATTCTTTTTCTAACTCTTTTTGCGCTCCCGCTTCAAGATTTGAGTTATTTATATAATCTGTCAGTCTTGTTATATCGTCTTTATATATTTTATTATTTGTGTTAAATTTTTCGCCCGCTTGCGGTTTATTTTCTTTATCGCTTGCTGTTAAAATTTTTAACGGCTTGGAATTTCGGGCTTTTCCGCTTGTTTTGTCAAGATTATTAAATATTTCCGCAATAGCTTCAAAATTGATTTTGAAGTGTCTTTTTGCGGGAATACCCTTTGACACAACGGTTAATATTTTAAGCTCCGCAAGTGTGGCTATTGCCTTTCTTTGCTCATGCCCCGACAAACAAGTTTCATTTTCCAAATGTTCAACGGTTGAATAGAAATATCCGTCTGCGGTCAATGTTTCTTTGTCTTTATAATAATTGTATTCGCTGATAAGTTGCATAAGCAATACGGCGGTATTTAAGCCGTATCGCTCTTGCAAGCGGTTTGTTAATATGCCAGTACCCGCCTTGTGATAATGTGTATGTTATAATGTTTTCATAACTCATAAAAATTCCCCCTCTAAAAAACAACCTCTTAAAATTCGTTTTAACGGCTTTTTAGACACTAAGACACATAAAGTGTCATTGACAATGAAAAAGGCGTTAAAAAGCGTTTTTGCGCTCGTATGCCGATATGCTATTTATGACTTGAATTATATGTCATAATTTTTAATTATGCAATACTTTCAATGCAACTTTTCAAAAGTTGCTACCGATTTTTTTATTTACCGAAGCGGGTTTTTAGCCCGCTTCGGTTTTAAATTTTCAAGCGGTGACAGCTTCTATTTTGTCAGTACCTTTGCTGTGCGTTTTTCCGCTCGTTCCGTACATCTCGCGAATTTCGTCAAATTCATAAGATTTACGGCTTTTACATCTGTAATTGTCGGGTTTCAAATACCATGCAAGTTTTTTGCTGTGCCATTGAAATTTTAACTCTTTCAACTTCTCTTTATGTATCTTGGTATTTCCTGTTACCCAAACGAAGCAACCGATTATTTCGATTTCTATATCGTCCATTTTCATTAACTCGTTAATCAAGTCTTTGAACTGGTCGGCTGTTTCTGCTGATGTCTGTCTTGCTGTGTAGGTTTCGCCGTCTTTCGTCTGATGTATGTCTTTCAGTTTCGAGAAAAGCGCGTCATATTCGTTGTTGACCGCTTTCATTTTGTCGGCGTCCCCGCCCTTGTCGGGGTGGTGCTGAAATACCAGTTTTCTGTACTGTTTTTTCAGTTCCTCCAGCGTTTTCGGTGTCGGTGTGAAATACTTAAAATTTTCTTTCATTTTACATTCCTCCAATAACTTTAATTTTCAAAATATTAAGTTGTCAATGTTCGTAATTATGCTATAAACACGGGCTAAAAACCATGTCAACAGAAGCGTGGAATAACGGAGCTACGCGAGTATATGCCGCGAAAGTCTGTTTACTTGGTTTGTGACCGTGTTAGCGTAAAATTACAACATGACAACAATATTTGAAAAAAGCTATCGGGAACAAATGAGAATATAAAAAGGCAAGACAAAAGCAGACGGCTTTTGTTTCCGTCTGCTTTCGGTGGAATTTATTAAGTTGACACATATAACCGCAAAGGGGGTGTCACTTTATGCAACAGCTTTCTCCGCTTCTGCTGTTTCTTCCGCTTCTTCCGTTTCGTACATTTTTTCAAGCCTTTCAATTCTGAACGCTGTTTTCGGGTGTGTGGACTTCAATTTGTCGATTAACTTTTTGCGGTCTGACATTTCCATATCGTATAGCTTATATAAAGCCGACAGCAACGCTTCGCCGTAGCCGAGTTCATAGGCAATTTTATCAGCCTTAAATTCTTCTCTGCGACTGGTAGACGATACCAATACTGTCAATAATGTTATTGCATAATTGCGCCCGATTTCAACGATTTTTCTGATAAAGCCTATCAGACTTCCAAAAAATGAATTGTTACCTAACAGCGTTTCGAGTAGGTGCAAAATCTTTGTAGCTATCAGTATCGACCACAAATATATATTTGAAGCTAAACTAACCAATATCGCAACTTGCCCGTCACCGTTTATAATATGCCCCATTTCATGGGCTATTACGGCTTCAAGTTCTTCGTCATTCATTGCCAACATCAAACCCCGTGTTACTGCTATTGTGTGTTGTCCTATGGCGTAGGCGTTAATCGCAACACTATCTACAATATATAATGTCAGTTCATAATCTACTATTTTGCTGTATGCCTTTCCGCGCTCTTTTACACTTTCAAACAATTCCGTCAGTCTTTCTTTTTCGGTATATGTAGCAATGTGTCTGACATCTCCAAGCAAGCGCAAAACCCACTCCCCAAAGCCTTCCAAACATAACACCAGCAATATTGTATATACAATTGTATTGAACGCCCATATATACACATTAGTATTAAACCAAAATATAAAATAATTAACTATCAGCAATAGCAACAACCGCGGTCGAGCTTTGAATACTAACAACGGCATAGGGTCATGCCCCAATTCGCGTTTTCGCCGTTCTACTTCCTCGTCTGAAATAAATAGCCAATCATGTATTACTTTTAATATTTTTGACATTTTAAAAACTCCTTTCTCAAAATGGTTTATAAATTTTAATCTTATCGCATTTGCCTGTATCGCGTGATAAGAACACGCCCTCGCCAACATCAAAAGATTTAATCTCATCAGGGTGTATAATAAATTCTCGCACCCTTTTTGCCGTACCTAATTCAGTTTCTTTCAACTGTGAAATTTGGTAGGTCAACTGCATTTTTTCCGTTGTTCCCAAAATTTTAGCACATAATTCCGCGTCATCAGGTGCATTTTGCCTCATTATCACATAGTTATTTGAATTTTCAAGTATTTGATTTCTGAAAGCTATCCCCGCTGCGTTGTCAAGGTCTGACATACTTTGTACTGCCCCTATACAAGTTACACCCGCACTTCTGCTTTTGTTATATAGGTTTACCAAAGCGGGGGAAGCGTAGGCGTTTAATTCGTCCAGTATAATAAATGTACGCTTTTCACTTCCAAACATTTGGCTAATCGCTTGTTTAATACTTATGATTACCATTTTTCCAAGACCAACAGAGGTTTCGGGCATTAACATAGGGTTGAGAACGAATAAGACAACCGCTCCGCTTTCCAACGCTGTGTATATGTCAAGTCCGTCCGCGCTAAATATCTGACCGATTTCACTTTCGGCTATTGTTGCAAAACGCGCTTCAGCTTGTTTTGCAATATCTGCACTTGTTTTAATCAGTTCCAGATTTTTAATATGCTCTTCCTTTGAAATAAGCTCCTCTTTCTGCAAACGGGCTGACAGCATTTCAAAGTTATCGGGTGACATATACTCAATTACAGAATGGAATGACAACAGAATTTGAGCAATATTCATGGTTTTAATAACTCGCTGAATATACCTCTCCGTGTTCATTTTATAATGCTGTTCCGTCCACTCACTCATGTTGATAATCATGTCCTTTGCAACTGTTTGCGTTGCGCTTCTCAAAGGGTTAAACCTTGCGGAATTTTCGGGGTCATTCATGTTTACAACATAAAGCGGGCGGTTGTACTTCTCGCACATCATTTTTGTTATTTGAAGTAACGAGCCTTTGTCCGTATCACCTTTTCCGTCTATGATTAGTAAGCCTATGTTATTCTTAACAGCATTTTTTATAAAGTTTGACAAAAGTACACCCTTTCCCGCTCCTGTCGTTCCTGAAATAAATATGTGCTTCGCATTATTGGGACAATAAATCGGTTTTTTCAAACGCGTGTGACCTATCAATGTTGCATTGTTTTTGTCAACAGCGTTCTTTATATGGCATGACACCTCCATTTTTTCTATATTTCCGACTTAACGAACTCATGCCCGCATTTTCAAGTTTGCGGTTATATCGTATGCGTTTTACTGCATACGAAGCAACCGCAAAGGAAATAGCGGTTAAAATTACCCAACTTGTAAAATGGTAATTACCGTATGCGGAAATTACAAACTTGTGATTAAAAAGTCCTTTTACAAGCATTGTTGCAATTTGGGCTGTTTCCTCAAAAAACAGCCCGATTTTTGCAAACATAACCGCAATTATACCGATACACGGGTAT
>JABLTK010026712.1_pt1 | contig 118957 bp, 103 predicted proteins | sample 7160131 | NCBI WGS metagenome assembly JABLTK01 (sample SAMN14651221, study PRJNA627086) | human gut metagenome | isolation source: feces | host: Homo sapiens | reverse complement strand
CACGGGACTTCATCAGCTTTTAAAGCAGTACATAAGCGGAAAAAAAGATAATACCGAGTAAAGGAGAATTGCTTTGAAAATAATCGAAATAGACTGGAATTGGAACGGCTCTTTATCCAAAAGAGCCGCCACGGACTATATTGCGCTGCACCATGCCGAAGCAGTACATTGTACAGCACAGCAAATTGACGATTGGCATAAATCAAACGGCTGGTCGGGCATTGGTTATCATTTCTTTGTTCGTAAGAACGGCGAAATATACAGAGGTCGTCCGCTGTGGTCTGTGGGGTCGCACGTGTTGCACATGAACAATTGCAGTATAGGAATATGCGCCGAGGGCGATTATCACGATAAGGACAAGGTTATGCCGGACGCACAGAAACGCTCAATAAAGGAGCTTGTAACCTATCTTAAAGGTATATATCACGATGCCAAAATAGTCGGACATAAGGAAATAGGGGATAGTAATTGTCCGGGCAAATATTATCCTTTGGAAGAAATGAAAAAATATCCATATAAAGAACAGGAGGACGAACCGATGACAGCAGATGAAAAGAAAGAATTTTCAGAGCTTAAAACAATGCTTGATAAGGTTGCCGATAAACAAAAGGCAATTGATGAAAGCCTGTCAAATCTTTATGAAATAGTCAAGGGAATTAAGAAGCCGATGATTTACAACTACATAGATGAAAATATGCCGGAGTGGGCGCATGAGGGCGTGCAGTGGTGTGTTGACAACGGCATTATCACCGGAACGGGTGACGGTCTGGGACTTGACGATAAAGATTTGAAATACTGCACCATGATTATGCGGATTATGAAAAAGTAACATATGACCTCGGCACGCCTCTTGACAATGCGGACCATGCCGGGGTTATGTAAATATAACAAGGCAATTATACAAAATACGAAAAAAACTTTACAAATGATTAATTGCGGTGTATAATATATTCGTTCTCGCATTATTTACCACACAGTGTGAGGACAAAAATCAAGAGTGAATAAGGCAGAGAACATCCCTTTCCAACTGTTCTCTGTCTTATTCTTTTGGCATAAATATTAGCATAAAAAAACACCGAAAAACAAATGTTTCTCGGTGTTTTATATCCGTTACAGCTTTATGATTTGACAAATGATAGATTCAAAGCAAAATAGCTGTTCGGATATTAAAATATTTGGTGAGCCAAAAAAAGCGGTCAAAACAGATGCAGTCTGTTTTGACCACTTTCTTATGCGGGTTTTGAGTATTTTTGAAAAAGATTGATAAAACTTTATGTAGCTTGCGGATTGTAATTTCATAAAGAAGGTGTTATAAAATTTATGAAAATTTCGATTTTGCGAATTTGTATGAATTTGAAATAAATTAAAGAGAGGGCTAAATTATGTATAAATCAAGATTGTGTTTGGGAACAAACAGTCAATTTGGGATAAGCATAAAGAAGCAAATTGAACTTTTTAAGCAAACGGGATTTGACGGTTTTTTTACCGAATGGAATTCTGAAATAATGGAATATCGTAGATTAGCTGATAAGATTGATATGATATATCAATCCATTCATGCTCCGTTTGAAAATGCAAGTAAAATGTGGAAAAATAATAAAGAGTCGGAGAATGCAGTAAACGAACTGATAAGCTGTATCAGAGATTGTGCTGAAGCAGAAGTTCCTATAATGATTGTTCATACATATACAGGCTTTGACTCAGAGGATATTCCAACAAAAGAAGGCATAGATAATTTTGGCAGAGTTGTTGAAGAGGCAGACAAGCTCAACGTGAAAATAGCGTTTGAAAATACAGAGGGCGAAGAATATTTAAAGGCCGTAATGGATGCTTTTTCTCATTGCGACAACGTTGGATTTTGTTGGGATAGCGGGCATGAAATGTGCTATAACAAAGGTAAGGATATGCTGAATTTATACGGAGATAGGCTTATAGCAACTCATTTGAATGATAATTTGGGCGTAAGTGATTTTGATGGTAAAATATTCTGGACAGATGATTTGCATCTGCTTCCGTTTGATGGAATTATTAATTGGGAAAATGCAGTAAAGCGTTTAAATATATGTGGATATGATGATATTATTACATTTGAATTGAATACTATAAGCAAACCAAATCGACACGAAAATGATAAGTATAAAAAAATGCCAATTGAAGAATATGTTGCAGAATGTTATGTCCGTGCGTGTAAAGTTGCGTATATGAAAAACGAAAATAATCCACACCTATAATGAACGCAAAAGCCAAAAAAGCGGTCAAAACAGATATAATTTGTTTTGACCGCTTTAAAATTTATTATACAGCCAGAAAATTATGAAACCCTTATTCCCAGCCGAAAACCTTTCGGTTAGACGACTTCTCACCGTTCTTTACATACTGGAAATAATTTGACTGTTCTCCGGTTACGGCAAAGAGATTGCCGTTGGTGTCAACCTTTACAAGTCTGCCTTTGTTATCTAATATAAGATATTTCAATTCTCCGTAACGGTAAAAGCCCTTGTTCGGATAAACCTCGGCAGTTTTTTCGCCGCCGTCTCTTGCAATGCACGTATTAAACGTATTTGCGGTATACATCATCCAACCGTCTCCCATACGCAGACCGGTACGCACGGTATCCGAAATCAGCGTATATTTACCGGTTTCCAGATTATATGAGCAAAGCTCCGTGTTTATGCTTGAACTCTGCGGATATACCAGGCAGTAGACCATATTTCCGGTACGGTAAGCGCTGACGTGTCTGCCAGACGCAATAGTATGTTTTTCACCGCCGGATTCCACATACAGCTCCGTAAAATCCTTCGTATAATCATCATCGTAAAGCGTGTATTCTCTCTTTATTTGGTAGGTATCATCGCTTATGTCCTCACACAAAGATGTGTTCTTATACGGTCTTTTAAACACCGCGGGATCATACGGTTCTTTCGCCGGCTCTTTATAATCGGACGGCACAGGCTCTTTACCGTCAAGTCCGCTTTCGTAGTATTTGCCGCCCTTCGTTTTGTAAATAACCTTTTCCGTATCGCGGTCAAACATATAACTTGTTACAATAAGCGAACCGCTTATACATTTTGTTGTTTCGCCGTCCCACAGATAAACCTTTCGCTCAACTATATCGCCGAGCTTTGTTATGCTGCTCATCAGCGCACGCGAATCGTCAACCGGCAGTACAGTTGCACCGGTGGTATTTGACAAAAGCTCTTTTTTCTCCGTTCCGCCGGGAGTATGTCTGACAGCCATAATGTTGTTTTCAAATCTGCTTTCTCCGCAGTTCTCTGTGTAAATAACGTACTCGCCCACGTGCGTGAGGGTGCTGTTGTCAGATATGGCAAATACAAATCCGTCAAGCATCGGTTGTACGTCGTAATCTGCCAGGCGCGCTTTGTTATCGCTCAGCCTTTCCTCACAGGTTCCGTCAGCCTTTATGCAGAACAGCTTGTTTTCGTCCTCGCCGCGTATCGAGTAATACAGCCAGCCGTCATAATATTTGATATTAAAGCAATCGTTATCGGAAAGCTTTTGCCTGTTTTCACCGTTTGTGTCAACCTTGTACATTTTGCCGCCATCGGTCCAGTCGGCATAGTATATCCAGCCGTCCGCCGCACGCTTTTCCTCCTGCGGAGGTGTGAAATTGTTTGCAATAAGATAATCAATCTCATCTAAGCTGTATTCCGGCTTTAAAACCTCTTTTCCGCTGTAATCGTAAAGTCCGTAGCTCATAGGCCCTATTTTTGAGGATTTAGTGTAAATATAGCGGTCATCGGTCTTAAAAATATTGTACGGAACGGTGAACAAAAGCTTTTTATCTGCCGCATTGTAAACCTCGGACGCATCGTTATAGTTCTGTGCGGTTATAATTACGTTTCCGTTGTTGGTTGCGCAGAAAATATTTGAATATATATCCGTTTCAAATTCCATATAATTGCCGATTTTAAGCAGTGCACCGACTTTCGTTTCGGTAACGCCGTTGGCATAGGTCTGCACGAGAGTTTCGCCGTCCGAACGAATATTGCTGCCGTCTGCCGGAGGCGCTGTGGGTAACATTCGGTAAAACCTGCTTATTATGCACACTGCCTGTTCTATTGTAAGATTTTCTTTCGGCATAAATTTGTTGTCGCCCATGCAGTTCATAATCCTGTTAAACATAAGGTGATTAACCGCCGTCTGCGCATAGTCCGAAATATCATCATAATCCTGCGGTGCGGAAACAAACTCTGTCATATTGCCGCTTTTGTCGCCGAACCAGCCGGGCGATGCATATTTTTCTGCGGCATTGTCGAGAATAACCGCCGCGTCCTGGCGCGTTATATTTTCCTCCGGCGCAAAATAGTGTATTGTCTGACCGTGTTCGCCCTCTTCCTCTCTCACTCCCGATACTATATAGTTTGCACCGAGAGAATTTACAGCCTCATTTCCGGGGCAGTCCTCAAAATAGTATAATGAATCGTTTATTATACTCGCTTTTTTAAGAGCCGAGTATAAAACCTCGCAAAAGTCCATGCGATTTATCGGCTGTGTGAAATCCGATACATTTTCGAGCTTTTCGGGCAGCAGACCCTCGCTCACGTAGGAGCTGACGTCATTGTATGCCCATTTTGAAAGCTGAATCCATGCCTTTGCACACGCGCCCGAAGCCGTCACTGCAAGAGCGGTAATAACTGCGCCGATACTTAATATTGTTTTTTTCATATTTATAACCGTTCCTTTCCTCAGTTTAGTATATAGCCGTGTTTGAGAGTGTCGCCGGCATACTGCAAAACCGCCGTTCTGCCGTCATTGAGCGTGTAAATATTCTTCAAGCCGTTTGAAGAAATTGTGTCGGCATTGCCTATCACGGCATAAACGTCGCCGCGTGAAGCTCCTATGGCAACGGACATTACCGCGTTTATGTCCGCCGCACGTACCGAAGGCGCACAAAACGCCGTCAGTATGCATATTGAAATTATTATCCCTTTCATAGCAATTCTCCTATTCTATCCTTTTATCCGGCATTTGGGCTTTCCCTTAGAGGTGAGCAACACAGAGTATTGCGCAGCGTCGACGGGGGAAGGGGAAAGCTATCTGCCTGTACATTTTATTCCTCATTGATTATGTAGCCGTTTTCGAGAGTATCGCCGTCGTACTGCAAAACCGCCGTTCTGCCGTCGTCAAGCTTATAGATCTCCTTGCTGCCGTTTGAACTGACGCTTTCCGGCTCGCCCATAGCCGAATACACTGCGTCGCGTTCCTCGCCTATGGTGGGTTTTTCAGAGGATTCCGTTTTCGTTTGGGGCATAGCGGACGGTTCAACCGTCTCCGCAACCGGCGCCTCAGCCGGCTGCTTTGCAGCCGGAGCAGAGCTTTGCCGCTGCTGCACCTCCGGTACGGCGGCTGTACGTTTTTGCGGACGCGCCGTACGTTCGGGGGCAGAGGACGGCACAGCCGTCGGCTCTGCCGTGGGTTCGGGCGTTGCGGACGGGACCGGGATAATATCCGACATTTTAACAGGCTGCGGTGTTGCGGAAATGTCAATCGTACTTTCCACCGCAACGGAAACTGCGTCCGTAAGGCACAGACACGAAACCGTAACGCACGCGCAGGCAGCTGCCGCCGCCCATACGGGTTTTTTGCGTTTCCAAGCCGCAATGCGCTTTACTCGCTTAAACACCTCATTTTTGCCGTTATGCACCGATGCCGCACCGGGTACAAATCTGCTCCTTACAGCTGCGCTTTTCACCAAAACGCGCGCATACTCCTTTTTGCTGTCGGTCAGCTTTAAAACACGGTCGTCACAGAGCATTTCTATATCGGAACGGAATTTTCCGAATGCAAGCCATATAACGGGATTGAACCAGTTAAGACATACAACCGCAAGCGCCGCCCAAAGCTTAAAATTATCGCGGCTGCGGTAGTGGCACAGCTCATGCAGCAAAATCTGATATTCCTCATCGGGCGAATAGCCTTTCGGGATAATCACCGTACTGTCTATCATTTGCGCATTTTCGCCGTAGCGTACCGTAATATCCGTATTTATTTCCAGAGCGTTCTTCACGCTTCGCAGCTGAAAAAGCGTTTCTGCGCCCTCTGCCTTTTCATAGCTGCCTATTTTATGCCTGTACCTGAAAAACACCGCGCCGTACCATGCGGATAAAGCCGCTGCACCGCCTATCCATACAAAAACGATTATATTCCTCACATCTACGTTTTTCACCACATTGCTCACCCTGTCGTCCGCAAAGCTGCCGACGGCGTTGTATATGCTTGTTTTTGCCGGAATACTTACGCTGCCTAAGCAAAACACAAGCTGTATGCCCAATATGCACCATATAAGGCAATGTGCTTTTGCCGAAAGCTTTGTCTTAAACACCGTTTTAATCAGCATTACAAAAGCCGTTATAACAGTCATTTTGACCGCCAGTGAAATAAATGCGGAATACAGTATACTGTTCATAATCAATCCTCCATTTTGTCCACAAGCTGCATCAGCTCCTCCGCATCGTTCTTGGACAGATTGCTGTCCTTAACGAGACTTGCAAACATCATCTTTACCGAACCGTTATAAATTCGGTCGATAAAATGTTGTGTTTCCCTGCTTTTGAGGCTTTCCTCGCTGACGGCAGGATAGTATGCCCTCCCTTTATCGGAATTTTCATAGCGCAAAACACCCTTTTGCGTAAGCCGCATAACCAGGGTTTTTATTGTGGAATAGCTCCAGCCGCTGTCACTTAAAGAATCACGGATTTCACCAATAAGACTCCCCGGATTGCTCCACAAAATCTCCAGCACCTTCCATTCCGCATCCGAAACATTAATTTCTTCTTTCACAAAACATACCTCCTTGTTAGGTTACACGTGTAATCTCAATATCAGTTTACAACAGTAAACCCGTTTTGTCAAGAGTTTTTTTAAATTTTTCGAAAAAAATTGAAATAGACAGCAGTAAAGCGTAATGATACAATAAAAATATATTTAACACAACCGTACAACCGGTATGCTTTTCCTCATAATGCACTTTTTTAATAATGACGAAAATCCCCGTTCCAATAAGAATGGTAAGTTCGAAAAAGGACAATAATGGCATAAATCTGCGGAAATTTTGAGACAAACAAGAAAAAATCACGCGAAAATTAAACATTATAACACCATAGGCAATATTGAAATACCCGACCTTGAAAAGCTATCCGAAAATAATGTTTCGGTACATACAAGACAGGGCGCAGATGTTCATTTTGCCGCTTGTGCAAGTTAAAAAGACAATAAAAAACCGAGTGTCATACAAAACCTTTCAGGTTCTGTAAGAACACTCGGTATGGTCGGAGTGACAGGACTTGAACCTGCGGCATCACGCCCCCCAGACGTGTGCGCTACCAACTGCGCTACACCCCGATTATCTGTTAAAAATCCGTATATCCGAAGATATACGGATTTTTTGGTCGGGATGACTGGATTTGAACCAGCGGCCCCTACGTCCCGAACGTAGTGCTCTACCAAACTGAGCCACATCCCGATTATGGCGGAGAAGGAGAGATTTGAACTCTCGCGCCGGTTACCCGACCTACACCCTTAGCAGGGGCGCCTCTTCGGCCTCTTGAGTACTTCTCCGTAAAGAAAAACATACACACTGCCTGACTGCCGCCTTCTGATAAGCAATCACCATGTATGCAAATACCAATATCGAATTTTATTGGAGGAGAGAGCGGGATTCGAACCCGCGGACGGCGGAACCGTCACCGGTTTTCAAGACCGGCTCTTTCAACCACTCAGACATCTCTCCGAAATACAGACACTGTCTAACCGACTTTTATATTATAACAAAACAAACGATATTTGTCAACACTTTTTTTACTTTTTTCTAAAAAACTTTTGGAGAAACTCAAAGATTTAAAACACTTGACAAATTATAAATAGTGCAGTATAATATCATATTATAAAGCGGTAAAATAATTGCCGCATATGGGGGTATAGCTCAGATGGGAGAGCGGTTGCTTCGCATGTAACAGGTCTGGGGTTCGAATCCCCATATCTCCACCAAAATGCCGACAGACCGCATAGCTATGCGGTCTGTTTTCATTCTTACACGTTTTTTATTATATGCGCTATGATAGAATCTTTGTTTCCGGTTTGGGGTTAAAAAATCAAAACGGATGGGTGCGCAGATTCTGTCGTTTGTAAATTTCGGTGTGATGTAATCTGATTTTATTTTACATTTTTGAAACTGCATACGGGCGACAGGCTGTCAAGACCGTTCCAAATCATAACTTTTGCATTCGTATAGGCTTTGGCGGGCGTGAATATAATTTCTCTGTTGTCATCGCCGTATTCGCTCGACTGCTTCATTTCGACAAATCTGTCTCCGTCATAAAGAGCAAGGATAACGGTCTTGCCGGGAACTATATTTATCGGTTTGACAACTATACTTTTTCCGTCAGCAGAATGTTTTGCACTTATACCGCTGAGGTAACTGATATCCGCATAAGTTAAAACATATTTTCCGTCTCCTATTACCATTTCCCAATCAGCTTCACTTCCGATATAATTAACTTTCATTGATTTTGGGCATTCTTCAAATGCCTCTTTGCCGATGATCAGCACACTGTTAGGGATTGTTATACTTGCTAATCGCCGGCACTGATAAAAGGTACGTTCGCCGATTTCCGCCACACCGTCCGGAATTGTTATGCTTGTTAATTTTGAGCATTTCAAAAACGCACAGCTGCCGATGCTTGTCACGCTGTCCGGAATTGTTACTTTTTCCAGACCGATTACAGAAATTATTTTTCCTTTCTCATACTTCTCAAAATAGCAGTTTTCAAAAGCATGATTACCGATACTTGTCACGCCGTCCGAGATTGTTATGCTTTTCAAGTATCGGCAAAATTCAAATGCTCCGTCGGCAATTTTTGCCGCGCCGATCGGGGTTGTAAACGAGGGATCTTTTTTATTGCTCGGAAAACGTATAATTTCCGTCTTGGTTTTGTTGTATAAAACGCCGTTTTCGGAGCAATAAGCGGGATTATCGGGATCAACATTTATGTCCGCCAAATCAAAACAAGAATAAAACGCTTCGCTGCCGATGCTTGTCACGCTTTTCGGGATTGTTATGTTTGTTAAACTGTTGCTGCTTTCAAACGCATGATTGCCGATACTTTCCACGCTGTCGGGAATTGTTATGCCCGGTAAATCCCTGCAAGCGAAAAATGCATAATCGGCAATGGTTTTTGTTCCGGCTTTTATGTCACACGGAGTCGATTTACCCTGATATGCCGATATAAAATGATTTCCTATATACAGCACATCATCTTCACTGTCCTCCCGATCATTATAGCAGCCGGTATCGTAAAATGCCCAATAACCGATGCTTTTCACGCTGTCGGGGATCTCTATTGTGTTTAATTTTTCACACATATAAAACGCACTGCCGCCAATACTTTCTGTGCCGTCTTGAATTATAACTTTTTCCAGACCGCTTTCTATACCGGTTTCCGATTCGTCAGCCGAAATATAACAGTTGGAAAACGCTCCCTCGCCGATGTTTTTCACACTGCCGGGGATAGTAACTTCTTTTAAGCCGTTACAATACTGAAACGCTTCGTTGCAGATGCTTTCCACACCGTTAGGAATTGTTATCTCCGTTAAGGCGTCGCAATGGTAAAACGCACCAATACCGATACTTTTCACGCTGCTTGGTATTGTTATATTTTTCAGTTTTTCACAATAGAAAAATGCATATTCGCCGATGCTTGTTACACCGTCGGAAATTACAACTGTTTCAAGATTGTTTTTAATGCTGGTAGAAGTAATCCACGGCGCACGTGAGCCTGCTGTGCCGCTCGAATAATAATTCGACATATTGCCCTCGCCGCTTATCGTGAGCGTTTTTGATGAGTAGTCATATAACCATGTCAGATGTTCACCGCATGATCCGTCAATCGTGTTCTCGGCAAATGCCGGAAAAGCTGTACATAAAACCACTGTTAAAACCATAAATGCCAAAAAACTTTTCTTCATTTTGCACCACCCTTTCATATTTTAACCGTGGTTCAGTTCAATACCGAACCACGAGCCGGAATTTCCTATAAATTTCGCCGAATAACCTGTAATCATCGCCGAACCGTATAAATAAGAAATGTCAAATCATTCGGATTGTCTTTTCCGCGCGGTTCTTTCATATCGTCTGTGACAGCCGTTCTGCTTTGTTCATAATCATCAGCCTTTCTTCAACATTATTATATGGCTATAATAGCATGTTTTTCCGAAATTGACAATAGTATTTCCGAAAATGGCATTGACAATAACGGAAAGATTTTCAATAAAAAAAACAGCGCGGCAAAAATATGCTGCTGCGCTGTCTTTGTTTTTTTTACGCCTGTTTTTTTGCGGCTTTTCTTGTCAGACAAACAAAAGCTGCGGCGGAGGTGATAATAAACAGAAATGCCGCCGCCTGTGATATGCCGAGCTTGCCGGGAATAAGGTAGAGTATATAGTCGCTGTCGCGCATACCCTCCAGAAACAGCCGTCCGAGAGAGTACCAGAATATATAAAAACAGAAAACCTGTCCGTCAGCTGTTTTTTTGCGGCGGAATATTACAAGCAGTATCAGACCGAGAATGTTCCAGAGCGATTCATACAGAAACAGCGGCTGTACGGGGGGTGCGCCGTTTATCGACATACCCCACGGCAGAGAGGTTTCCCTGCCGTACACCTCGGCGTTCATAAAATTCCCGAACCGGCCGACAGCCTGCCCGATAAACAACCCCGGGCAGCATACGTCCGCCATATTCAGAAAGCTGATTTTTTTCACGCGGCAGTATATGAGCGTGCTTATTACAGCTCCGATAATTCCGCCGTATATCGCCAGACCGCCGTTCCATATTTTAAAAATATCCGTCCAGTCGGACTTAAATTCATCAAGCGCAAAAAGTACATAATAAATTCTCGCGCCGATAATTCCGGCAACAAGCCCTATCATTGCCACGTCCCACACGTTGTCTTTTGTCACGCCGCGCTTTTCGCAGCCATGGCAGGCAAAAAGCAGACCCAGCAGAAATCCCGTGAGAATAATAAGCGCGTACCAGTATATCTCGCGTATACCGAGCGTCAGCGCAACGGGATTGATATTAAAGCTGATGCCCAGCTTCGGAAATGCTATGTTGTTCATAAAAATTGTCCTTTCTTATTATATATTGCGCATTGTAAGTGAAATACGTTTTTTCGCGGTGTCAACTTCAAGCACCTTTACCTTTACAATATCGCCGACCGACAATACATCTGTCGGGTGTTTTATATATCTGTCGCAAATGCGTGAAATATGCACAAGTCCGTCCTGGTGGACGCCGATGTCCACAAATGCGCCGAAATCAATTACGTTTCTGACCGTTCCGGTAAGAATCATACCCGGCTTTAAATCCTCCATAGACAGAATATCGCTCCTCAAAACAGGCTGCGGCAGCTCCTCACGCGGGTCTCTGCCTTTTTTCAACAAACTGTCGGCTATGTCGGAAAGTGTGATTTCGCCCGTGCCGAGCTGTTCCGCCAGATTTTTCACGCCCGCATTTTTAAGCCTGTCCTTTATGTCGCCGATTTGTCCGTCCAAAAGCTCTTTTTCGGTGTATCCGAGCGATTTCAAAAGTCCCTCCGCGGCATTGTAGCTTTCGGGGTGAACGGAAGTGTTGTCAAAAACATTGTCTCCGTCCGCAATGCGCAGAAATCCGGCACACTGCTCAAACGCTTTGTTTCCGAGCTTAGGCACTTTCAAAAGCTGCTTGCGCGAGGTAAATTTTCCGTTTTCTTCACGGTATGCGGCAATATTTTTTGCAACCGTGCCGTTTATTCCGGCGATGTAGGATAAAAGCGACGGCGAAGCGGTGTTAAGGTCAACGCCCACGCTGTTAACGCAGCCTTCGACCACGCCGCCGAGAGCCTCGCCCAGACGCTTTTGGTTCATGTCGTGCTGATACTGTCCCACGCCGATTGATTTCGGGTCGATTTTAACCAGCTCCGCCAATGGGTCCTGCAAGCGTCTTGCAATCGACACCGCACTCCTTAAAGCGACGTCATACTGCGGAAATTCCTCCGTTGCAAGCTTTGACGCACTGTAAACCGACGCTCCGGCTTCGTTTGTCATAACGTAATACACCGTTCTGTCAAGCTCCTTTATCAGCTCCGATACGAAAATCTCCGATTCCTTTGATGCCGTTCCGTTTCCTATCGAAACAATATCAACCTTGTTTCGCATTATCATGTCTTTTAATATTTTTTTAGCCTTTTCCTTATCGTGTATCGGCAATGTGCAGTAAACTATGCCCGTATCGAGAACCTTTCCCGTCTCGTCCACCGCCGCAAGCTTGCAGCCGGTGCGGTAGCCGGGGTCAAAGCCGAGGACGACGCGTCCTTTGACCGGCGGCTGTAAAAGCAGTCCCGAAAGATTTTGCCGAAATACCTTTATTGACGCCTCCTCGGCATTTTCCGTAAGGGTGTTTCGTATTTCCGTTGCGATTGACGGCGCGATAAGCCGCTTGTAAGCGTCCTCCGCCGCGCGCTCAACATATTCCGTTGTCACGGCGCGTTTTTTCGGCGTAAGATGGCGGTAAAGATAATTTATGATAGGTTCCTCCTCTGCCGTAAGCTTTACGGTAAGAAATCCCTCCTTTTCTCCGCGGTTTATTGCCAGCAGCCTGTGGTTTGCAAGCTTTGATACAGGCTCGGAAAAATCATAATAAAGCCTGTATACGCTGTCCTCGTCCTTTGCCGCCTTTGAAACAATCATGCCGCTGCGCATGGTCATAGAACGTATTGCCTTTCTGTAATCGGCATTGTCGCTTATAGATTCGGCAATTATATCCATTGCGCCGTTTAATGCGTCCTCCGCCGTTTCGACGCCTTTTTCCGCGTCAATGTAATCGAGAGCAAGATTTTCCGCGCTTGTGTCAGATATATCCTGTTTGATAAGAATTTCCGCCAGCGGTTCAAGACCTTTTTCCTTTGCGATTGTCGCACGTGTGCGGCGCTTGGGTCTGTACGGACGGTAAATGTCCTCAAGCTCCGATAGCGTAACGGCATTCGCAATCGCTGCGCTTATTTCCTCCGTAAGCTTGCCCTGCTCGTCTATAAGCCGTGCGGTTTCCTCTTTCTTGCTTTCAAGATTACGCAGGTATGTAAGCCTGTCGAAAAACTCTCTTAGCGTCTCGTCACTGAGCGTTCCCGTCTTTTCCTTGCGGTAACGCGCAATAAACGGTATCGTGTTGCCGTCGTCTATCAGCTCAATCGTATTTTCCGCCTGCCAGCGCTTGATTTTAAACTCCTCCGTTATAATATCGATTATCTTGCTGTCTGCATTTTCCATTTATAAAATAACCTCCAAATTATATGTGTAATCAAAAAGAAAAGTTTGTAACATTTGTGAAAAAAATTTTACAAAAAAGTATTCACAAATTAAACTAAATGTGATAGAATAGTAAAAGCACAATATATAGTGTGTCAACTAATTGTAAAATACCAATATATATGTTACGGAAACATTTCTTCCACTAACAATTATAACCTATCCGAACGAATTTTACAAGAGAATTAGCAAAACCGTTACAAAGAGGAAACTAATTTGAAAAAAAACTAAAAAAATTTGAAAAAAGTTATTGCGTTTTTCACGATTTTAGAGTAAAATGGTAGTGAGGGGAGCAAAATGGAGTGAATGGGAGCAAAAAAACATTCACGGCATGCTTTCTCCGGAGTACTGATAATTCTGAAAGGAGTGATATACGGTGACGGCGTTTGTAGATGAATACGAAAGACAATTGGACGAGCGCGGCAGAGTTATTCTGCCCTCAAAAATAAGGACGCTGACCGGAAACACCGTATACATAACACAGGCTCCGGAGGATAAGTGTCTTCATCTCTACACCGAAGAAGAATGGGATAAGCTGGCTGAGAAAATCAATCAGCTGCCGACCGCAACGGATAGGAACGCGGCGGCGTTTGTACGTGTATTCTTCGGAAAGGCAACCGCAGTGCAGGTGGATAAGCAGGGCAGAATCCCGATTGCCGCAAGGCTTTTGGAATATGCCGGTCTTAAAAAGGACATTGTGCTTGTGGGCGCCAACAAGCGGCTTGAAATATGGGACAGCGAAAAATGGAACGAATACCAGAACGCACTGTCTGACGATATTGTGATGGACGGCGTATTAAAATACGGTCTGAATATTTAAAACGTATTCCGCTTTATATCGGGAAAGGGGTAAAAGGTTCGGTCTGAATAAAATTGCGGCATGAACTTTTTATTTTGATTTAAAATTATTCCCCGAGGCGGCAAAATGACAGTGAAAGGATTTCGGAATGGAGTTTAAGCATATTTCGGTACTGCCGGAAAAAAGCATAGAGCTTTTAAACGTCAGGGACGGCGGCATATATGCCGACGGAACCTTGGGCGGCGGCGGACATTCATACAGGCTGCTTTCATCAAATGAAACGTGCCGTCTTATCGGCATAGACCAGGATAAAGAGGCAATTGCCGCAGCTTCAGAAAGGCTTGCGCGGTTCAGAGGAAGGGTAGTTACCGTAAACAGGAATTTCAGCGAAATAAAGGACATATTAAGGGAGCTTGATATAAAGGGTCTTGACGGCGCAATGCTTGATCTGGGCGTAAGCTCGTATCAGCTTGACAACGCTGAAAGAGGTTTCAGCTATATGCACGATGCACCTCTTGATATGCGTATGAATCCCGATGCGAAAAAAAACGCCTATGACGTCATAAACGGCTTTACGGCGGAGGAGCTGACGCATATTTTTTACGAATACGGCGAAGAAAAATGGTCAAAGCGCATTGCGGAATTTATCGTAAAAGCGAGGGAAAAATCGCCCGTTAAAACCACTCTCGAACTGGTGGATATTATCAGAGCGGCAATACCCAAAGGCGCTCGTGAGGACGGCGGACACCCTGCAAAAAGAGTTTTTCAGGCGGTAAGAATAGAGGTAAATAACGAGCTGGGCATACTCGAAACGGCAATACGTGACTTTACCGATTGCTTAAATCCAAAGGGCAGATTGGCAATTATCACATTCCATTCCCTTGAGGACAGAATAGTAAAACAGACTTTTTTATCGCTTTCAAAGGGCTGCACCTGCCCGAAATCATTTCCCGTCTGCGTGTGCGGAAATGTCCCGAAGGTACGCATAATAACAAGGAAGCCGGTGCTTCCGGACGAGTCGGAAACGGAATCCAATTCCCGCTCAAAAAGCGCAAAATTAAGAGTAATAGAAAAATTATAGGAGTAATTGATTGTGGAATACGGTAATCTGGCGTATAAGGAATATCAGCCTTATCCCATGAAGAAAAAACCACAACAGAATAAAAAGAAGCAAAATCAGATGCTCAGCAGAAACAGAAATGTACGCAGAATATGTGCAATACTTGTTATCTCGCTTTCGGCAGGGTTTATGATTTCCGAGTTTGTTACGGTGAACGAAACAAAACAGCAGGTGGCGGAGCTTGAAAAAAAGCTTGAAGCGGCGGAATCTGTGACCTCGCAGAAAATGTTTGAGCTTGAACGAAGCGTTGACTTGTCAAAAATTGAGGACGAAGCGACAAATCGGTTGGGTATGCAAAGACCCGAAAAGTATCAGATAATATATGTGAATGTAAAGCAGGACAGCGTGACAGAGAAAACCGCAGGCGATGTTGAGGGCGTAAAAAACCGCTTTGTACAGGCGCTGCGGAAAATAGGCAGTAATATTGTATCATTTTTCAGCATAAAATAGTATATATACATAAAATTCGGACAGCGGCGTCTTGTGTGCGCCGCTATAATCAGCCACCGGGGAGCTTGTTTTCTGCGGGCTGTAAAAAATTTAAAAGGAATGAAATTTAATGCCAAAACCATCGGGAAATAAAATAAAAAAACGTACCCTTGCAATGGCGGGGGTGGTTTTTGCGTGTCTTGCCGGATTGGTTGTGCGTGTGGCATACTGGCAGATTGTGCGCGGCGATGAATTAAGCACAAAGGCAAAAAATCAGCAGCAGGGCAGCAGCGTTATAACCGCCGCAAGAGGAAATATTTTCGACCGCAACGGCAAAACTCTGGCGGAAAGCGCATCGGTAAGCACTTTAATATGTAATCCGCAGGACGTCAAGGATAAGGGCAATGCGGAGGAAATCGCAAAAAGGCTGTCGCCGATACTCAATATGAGTTATGATGATATTTTAAAGCTGCTTAAAAAGGACAACCGCTATCAGGTGATAAAAAAGCGCATTTCCATGGACGAAACAAACGCTGTGGAAAGAATAATAAACCCCGGCGATAAAGCGAGCGATGAGGCAAAAAAAGCCGCAAAGCAGTTTACGGGCGTTTATTTTGAAAGCGATTCAAAGAGATATTATCCGTTTGATATAGCGCCGCACGTGATTGGGTTTACCGGCTATGACAACAACGGCTTGCAGGGAATAGAGCTTACCTTTGACGAGCAGCTTTCCGGAAGAGCCGGAGCGATTTTGTCAAACCAGAGCGCAAGGGGAACGTCGCTTTCCTCGCAGCAGGCGGAATACGTTGAAGCCGCCGATAAAGGCAACGATGTTGTGCTGACGATTGACGAAACGATACAGCACTTTCTTGAAAAACGACTGGAAACGGCAGTTGTTCAGAATAAGCTCAAAGAGGGCGCGGCAGGCATAATAATGAACCCGAAAACGGGAGAAATTCTTGCAATGTCCACCAAACCGGATTTTGACGCAAACGATCCGTATAATGTGGAAACGTTTAATAAGATAGCCGTTGACTTCACCTATGACGGCGAAAAGAAAGATGAAAAAGAGGACGCATCGCCCTCATCTTCGCCGAAACCGACGGAGGACCCGAAAAACATGAGCGACGAAAAAATCGCCGCCATGCGTAACAAGATGTGGCGAAATAAGGCTGTGTCGGATACATACGAGCCGGGTTCTACCTTTAAGATCATCACCGCGGCGGCGGCATTGGAGGAGCATTTGGTTGACGGCAATACGAAATTCTATTGCCCCGGCTTCCGTGTTGTTGAGGACAGACTTATAAAATGTTCAAATTCGGACGGTCACGGCCCCGAAACCTTTACGCAGGGCGTTTTAAACTCCTGTAACCCGGTATTTATCGACATAGGCTTAAAGCTCGGTTACGAGAAGTTTATGGAATATTTTACTGCGTTCGGACTTACCGAAACGACAAAAATTGAGCTTGGCGGCGAAAGCACAAGCATTTACTATAAAACGAAAATGAATAACGTCGATTTGGCAACAAGCTCATTCGGACAGGGTTTTCAGGTCACGCCGATTCAGCTTGTAACCGCGATAAGCGCAGTTATAAACGGCGGTCAGCGTATGCGTCCGCAGATTGTAAAGGAAATCCGCAACAACGGAGGAGTTGTCAAGTCGTATCAGCCGGAGGTCGTGAGCCGCGTAATATCGGAGGAAACCTCGGCAAAAATGCGCGACGTGCTTGAACAGGTTGTTTCAAAGCCGGACGCAACGGGTAAAAACGCGTATGTTAAAGGCTGCCGTATAGGCGGAAAAACAGGAACTTCGGAAAAAAATCCGCGCGGAAGCGATAAACGTATCGCATCGTTTGTCGGCTTTGCTCCTGCAAACGATCCGGAAATCGTGTGCCTTGTCATGCTTGACGAGCCGCAGGTTGATAATAAATACGGCGGAACGATTGCCGCTCCGCTTGTGGGTGAAATTATAGAAGATACATTGAATTATCTCGGAATTGAGAAACAGTATACATCAGACGACACCCCCGAGAACATGATAGAAGTGCCCGATGTCCGCGATATGTCCATGGAGGATGCGGAGAGCAAAATCAAGGAGCTTTCCCTCTATTACAAGATAAAGGGCAAGGGCAATAAAATAACCGCACAGCTGCCGAAACCGGGCGTTATGATGCGTGAACATTCGACCGTTATCCTCTATACAGAGGAGGATACGGACAAAACAACCGCAACCGTACCGAATCTCAAAAATATGTCGGTTGACGAGGCACAGGCGGTACTTGCCGGCTGCGACCTTAACTTTGAGGTTGTCGGCGCGGGACACAGCGAATCGAAAAATTCATATGCGGTAAATCAGAGTATAAAAGCAGGCGAAAGCGTTTCGCCGGGAACAGTTGTCGGAGTGGAATTCAGACAGACTGCAATAGATTAAACTTATCAGGGGGTATTATTATGCTGGCATCCGAGCTTATCGGGAAAAATTGGAACAGTGGCATTGAAGATTTTGAAATAACGGGTATAGCCTACGATTCAAGAAATGTTCTTCCGGGGAATGTATTCGTCTGCATAAAGGGTTTTGAAACAGACGGTCACAAATACGCCGCCTCCGCCGTGGAAAACGGCGCGTCGCTTATTATTGCGGAGAATAAGATAGATGTTAACGTTCCCGTAATTTATGTTAAGGACTCGAGAAAGACAATCGCCGAAGCAGCGGCGCAGTTCTACGGAAATCCGTCCGAAAAATTCAGACTTGTCGGAGTGACGGGAACAAACGGAAAAACTACAATAACATATCTTTTAAAAAGCATCCTTGACGAAGCCGGAAAAAGAGTCGGCGTAATAGGTACAAATCAGAACATAATAGGCGATAAGGTGCTTATAACGCAAAGCACCACGCCCACCACACCGAACGCTTTGGAATTGCAGCAGCTGTTTGCCGAAATGGCACAGAGCGAGGCGGAATATGTGGTTATGGAGGTTTCGAGCCATGCGCTGGAGCTTGACAGAGTTTACGGCTGTCGGTTTGACGTGGGAATATTCACAAATCTGACACAGGATCACCTTGATTTCCATAAAACAATGGAAAACTATTATAAGGCTAAGGCAAAGCTGTTTACCATGTGCAAAAAGGGCGTTGTCAACAGTGACGACGAATACGGAATGCGCATTGCAAACGAGGCAAGCTGCGAGATTATAAAGGCAGGGCTTGAGGACGGCTGCGACATTAAAGCGGAAAATATAAAAATAACCGCGCGCGGAACGGATTTCGACATGATTTATAAGGGCGAAAAGTATCCGGTAAATCTGCGTATTCCCGGAAAATTCAGCGTATATAATGCAATCTGTGCGGCAGGCGCAGCGATTGAACTGGGCATCGATATTGCAACAATTCAAAAAGGACTTGCCGCTGCGGCAGGCGTTTTGGGACGAGTGGAGGTTGTTCCGACAGATACGGACTACACCGTAATTATCGACTATGCGCATACGCCGGACGGCTTGGAAAATATCATTAACTGTGTTCAGGGCTTTGCGCAGGGCAGAGTTATTACGGTGTTCGGCTGCGGCGGCGACCGCGACAGCGCAAAGCGTCCGATAATGGGCGAGATTGCCGGCAGACTTTCCGATTTCAGCATAATTACTTCGGATAATCCGAGAACGGAGGATCCGCAGAAGATTGTAGACAAGATTGAAGAGGGCATGAAAAAGACCGGCGGTAAATATATATGTATAACCGACCGCCGCGAGGCAATAGGCTATGCGCTTGATAATGCAAAGGCGGGCGACGTTATAATACTTGCCGGAAAAGGTCAGGAGACATATCAGATTATCGGCAAGGAGAAATTTGATTTCGATGAACGCGCGGAGGTTTATTCTCACCTGCGCGGAAAATAACGATATAAATAAGGGAACGGCTTGTTTCTTGCGGCCGCTCCCTTAAACGGTTTTAAGATAAGTTACGATGGGAGAGGCACAATGCAGAAATTAACCATAAACGATATTCTTTCCGCAACGGGCGGAAAACTTGTATGCGGCAGCACTGATACGGAATTTTCGGAAATTACGACCGATTCGAGAAAGGCTGCGGAGGGAGTTTTGTTCATTCCGCTTGCGGGCGAAAAATTTGACGGTCATGAGTTTATAAATGCGGCGTTTGATATGGGCGCGTCGGCGGTTCTGACGCAGAAAAATATCGAGCCGCTCCTCGGCAAAACAATAATCCGCGTTGACAATACCTTTAAGGCGCTTGCGGATATTGCGAGGTATTATAAGGCGAAGTATAACGTGCCGACCGTTGCAGTCACCGGAAGCGTCGGAAAAACCACAACAAAGGATATGATTCATGCGGTTTTGAGCACATGCTATAATACCTTGAAAACCGCCGGAAATTTCAATAATGAAATAGGACTTCCGCTCACGGTTTTTCGTTTGGAAAAAGAGCATCAGATGGCGGCGCTTGAAATGGGAATGAGCCATTTCGGCGAAATCGAACGTCTTGCCGCCATTGCGCGCCCCGATGTTGCGGTGATAACGAATATTGGAATGTCGCATATTGAAAATCTCGGCTCACGCGAGGGGATTTTCAAAGCAAAAATGGAGGTCACAAAGCTTTTTGACGCCCATAACGTGCTTATCGTGAACGGTGACGATGAATTTCTTTCGGCAACAAAGGGAAAAGGCTCTTATAACGTAATATATTACGGCATAACCAATCCCGAAAACGATGTTTACGCAAAGGATATTGTAAATAAGGGCGTGGACGGAACGGAGTTTACGGCTGTGACTGACGAGGGCGAATACAGAGTTGAGGTAAGGGTTGCCGGAGAGCATAACGTGTATAATGCGCTTGCGGCGATATGCGTCGGACGGCAGTTTAATATACCCATGGAAAAAATCCTTGACGGAATAAAAAATTTCGAGCTTACCGCTATGCGTATGTCCGTTGAGGAAACGGACGGCATGACGATAATAAACGACTGCTACAATGCGTCGCCCGATTCGATAAGAGCCGCGTTAAAGGTACTCGGTTCGATAAAAGGAAAGCGCAGAGTGGCAATTCTGGGCGACGTGCTCGAAATGGGAGGCTTTGCTCCGAAAGCGCACTATGAACTCGGTCAGAACGTGTTTGAAAACGCACAGGCGCTTATTACCGCCGGAGAAAATTCGGAATTTATCGCAAAAGGTGCGGCGGAGTGCGGTATGAAAGAGGTGTATTCGTTCAAAAAAACGCTTGAAGCGTGCAACTTTGCAAAGAAATTTGTACAGCCGGACGACGCTGTTTTAATCAAAGCGTCAAGAGGAATGCACTTTGAAGAAATCTACGAGGCATTAACGGAAAAATAAGCTTTTTTGAAAGGACAGCGCAAAATGGAAATTATAAAACAAATGTTGATGAACGATTTACTCGGACTTGTCATAGCGTTTGCCGTGACGGCTGCGTTGGGGCCGGTGTTTATCCCGTGGCTGCATAAGCTCAGATTCGGGCAGGAAATCCGCGAGGAGGGGCCTAAATGGCATCAGAAGAAGTCCGGTACGCCTACCATGGGCGGAATTATGTTTATTGCCGGAATCGGCGCGGCGATTATTGCATATATTATCATACTTGCCGCAAAGCATAACATAAACGGTACGTCCTTAAAGGCGGCGCTGGTGTTTGTGATAGCTCTCGGATTCGGAATAATCGGCTTTATAGACGACTATATCAAGGTGGTAAAGAAAAGAAATCTCGGACTGACCGCCCTGCAGAAGTTTCTCATGCAGCTTGTGCTGACTGCGGTTTATGTGAGTGTGCTGTATTTCATGGGCGAGCTGAAAACGGAGATTTACATTCCGTTTGTGAAAAATCCCGTAGGACTTCCGGTGTGGCTGTACATACCGTTTGTAATGTTCGTGTCGGTCGGCGTGGTAAACGCCGTAAACCTCACGGACGGCTTGGACGGCTTGGCGGCAAGCGTAACGGTTGTTGACGGAATATTCTTTACGCTTGTTTCGTTTGTCGTGTTTGCTGCGTCGGGAATTTCATATTTTGCGGCAGCTCTCACGGGCGGACTTCTGGCATTTCTTATTTATAATAAATATCCGGCAAAGGTATTTATGGGTGATACCGGTTCGCTGTTTCTCGGCGCGGCGGTGGCGCTCATGGCGATAGGACTTAAAATGGAAATATTCCTTATTCTTGTCGGATTTGTCTATTTTGCGGAGACGCTTTCGGTAATTATGCAGACCTCGTATTTCAAATATACAAAGAAAAAATACGGCGAGGGAAGAAGAATATTCAAAATGACGCCGATACATCACCATTTCGAGATGTGCGGCTGGACGGAAAAAAAGATTGTCAGAGTATTTACGCTTGTAACGCTTCTGCTGTGTCTTACAGCATGGCTCGGGGCGCCTATGGCGTAATGTGAGAGGAGTAACCGATGGTGAAACAGCACGGCGCATACAATAAAAGAAAAAACACTGCGGCGGTGAAAAAAACACATTCCTCACGCATAGAGGAGCTGAACCGTAAATATAAAGAAAATTCGAGAACGCTTGCAGGAGAAATAGACTACACGTTTTTGTCTATTATCGTTCTGGTGCTGTCGTTCGGACTGGTTATGCTGCTTTCGGCGTCCGCGCCGTCGGCGAGCGTGATTTATAAGGGCGATTCCTACGGACTGTTCAAGCGTCAGCTGGTATTTGCGGTTGTGGGCATTGTCGGAATGTGGGTGGTTTCGCGGATAAATTATAACAGATACAAAAAATACGTGCCGTCAATGATGCTGGCGTGTACGTTTATGCTGATTCTGGTTGCAATTCCGTTTATCGGTAAATCCTTTAACGGCGCAAGAAGATGGCTGCCGATACCGGGTATTCAGATTCAGCCTTCAGAATTTATGAAGCCTGTTATAGCAATGTATTTCGCAACGCAGATAGAACAGGGCAAAAACGATTTGAGAACGCTTAAAGGAAATATGCCCTACCTCGGCTGGATTGCGGCAATCACTGCGCTTATGCTTGCCGAACCGCATCTGAGCGGCGCAATAATCATTGCCGGAATAGGTATGGTTCTGCTTGTCGCGGGCGGTATGCCGGTTAAGCCGATTATTGCCGGAATTATTCCGGTCGGTGCGGCGGTGGTCGGCGGAGTTTATCTGTGGAGTCCGGTAAGATGGAACAGAATAGTAAGCTTTCTGCACCCGTTCCAGGACGTGCAGAATACGGGTTATCAGGTTGTGCAGGGTTTGTATGCGATAGGCTCGGGACGTATTTTCGGTCTGGGCCTCGGACAGAGCGTGCAGAAGTATACGTATCTGCCCGAACCGTATAATGATTTCATATTTGCGATAGTATGCGAGGAGCTTGGACTTGTCGGCGCTGTAATAGTAATTGCGCTGTTTGCGCTGCTTATTATGCGTGCGCTGCGCATTGCGTTAAATGCGCCCGATACGTATTCCATGCTTGTCGGCATAGGCATAACGGCACAGATTGCAATTCAGACTACGCTGAATATTGCGGTTGCAACCTCATCGGTGCCGAATACGGGCGTGTCGCTCCCGTTTTTCAGCTACGGCGGAACGTCGGTTATGACGCTTTTGCTTGAAATGGGAGTGCTGCTGAATATATCGAGGTATTCAAATAAAAGGATTAAGAGCAGTTAGGAAAGGACGGAGTTTTTATGCGCGTAATATTTGCCGGCGGCGGAACAGGAGGACATATCAATCCGGCGATTTCGGTTGCCGATTATGCAAAAGCACATGACGATAATTTCAAGGCGCTGTTTATAGGCACGAAAAAGGGACTTGAAACAAAGCTTGTTCCGGCGGCGGGGTATGATATAGAATATATCGCCGTTCAGGGCTTTGACAGAAAGCGTCTTTTAAGAAATGTCAAAACAGTAACGCAGCTTGTGTCGTCCGTAAGGAGCTGCAAGAAGATAATAAAGGAATTCAAGCCGGATTGTATCGTATGTACCGGAGGATATGTAAGCGGCCCCGTCACAATGGCGGCGAAACAAATGGGAGTCGGGGCGCTTATTCATGAGCAGAATGTGTTCCCCGGTCTGACCGTAAAGATTTCGGAAAGGTATGTGGATTATATAGCGCTGAGCTTTGACGAAACAATAAACGAAATGAAGGATAAGTCCAAATGCGTCGTTACCGGAAACCCGATAAGGAGCGAAATTCTTTGCGCCGACAGAGAGGAAAGCCGTAAGCGGCTCGGCATTGATAAGCCGTTTGTGCTGATTTTCGGCGGAAGTCTGGGTGCGGCAAGGATAAACGATACGGTTGTTGAAATTCTCGGTAAAATCGTTTCGGACGGCAAAATAAAGCTTGTGTTCGGAACGGGTGACAGAAACTATTCCGACGTAATGAAAAAAATCGGCGAAAGAGGCATACAGCTTAATTCAGATGTGCAGGTTTTGCCGTATATCAATAATATGGCGGATATGATGGCGGCGGCAGATGTGGTGGTGTCGCGTTCGGGCGCAATTACGGTCAGCGAAATTGCCGCAATGGGTAAGCCGTCGATACTTATTCCGTCGCCGAATGTTGTGCGCAATCACCAGGAACAGAATGCGCGCGAGTTTGAAAAATGCGGTGCGGCGGCGGTGATTACCGAAGCGGAGCTTACGCCGGAGCGGCTTTATAAAAAGCTTTCCGAAATGACGGAGGATAAAGAGGGTATGCAAAAAATGTCCGAAAACCTCAAAAAGCTTGCGCGTACCGACGCCCTGGAAAAGCTTTACGGACTGATGCTGAAAATGGCGGATAAAAATGGTAAAGACTAAAAGACTTACACTTACGGCAATGCTAACAGGCATTGCCGTGGCTGTATTTGCCGTAGAATCGCAGATACCGCCGATTGTGCCTGTACCGGGCGTTAAATTGGGGCTTGCAAATGCGGTCACACTGTTTGCAATGGCGGTATTGAGCCGCCGCGAGGCGTTTTTGACGCTTGCGGTAAGAATTATTTTGTCGTGCGTGTTTTCGGGCGGCGTGAGTATGTTTGTATATAGCGTTTCAGGCGGCGTTTTGAGCTTTGCGGTAATGTGCGCCGCACTGAAACGGTTAGGCTGTGATAAAATATGGGCGGTAAGCGTGTTCGGTGCGGCGGCGCATAATGTCGGTCAGCTTGCGGCGGCGTGTGCCGTTACGGGCAATGCGGCGGTGATGTATTATCTGCCGGCGCTTTTGATTTCGGGAATAGTTACAGGTTTATTCACGGGAATATGTACATATTATATATTAAAGAATAAATATGTAAAAAGGATTTGCGCCGCGCTTGCGGAGGATAGGTGATGTGAATGAAGAAGCTTTTTGCATCGGCGATTGTGTTGCTGCTGTTATGTTCCTGCGGAGAGCAAAAAAGCAGCGAGAGCTTTTTTAGCATGGATACGGTCATGGAAATCAGTGCATACGGAAAGAACAGCGAAACCGCCGTAAAAGCGGCACGCAGCGAAATAGAGCGGCTTGACGGACTGTTTGACAGGAATAACGAAAACAGCGATGTGTATCGGCTTAATGCGCGTCAGAGCGATACGGCGGACGCGGACGTTTTTGCGGCGGCGAAAAAAGCGCTTGAAATAAGCCGCGAAACGGACGGCGCTTTTGATTTCACCGTTACGCCGGTAATGGATCTGTGGGGATTTTACGACTGTAATTATCGAGTACCGCAGACGGAGGAAATTAAAAATGCGCTGAAAACGGTAAATTACAGAAATGTTTACATAAACGGTGATAAAATACAAATAACAGGTAATTCCAAATTAGATTTCGGAGGAATTGCAAAGGGATATGCGTCAGAGCGTGCGGCGGAGATTTTAAGAAGCTATGGTATAAAGAGCGGCGTTATAAATCTCGGCGGAAATGTGCAGACAATAGGCAGCCGCACCGATGGGAATGACTGGAATATCGGCATTGCCGACCCGTTTAACAGCGAGGATACCGCAGCGGTGGTAAAAATAAGCGATAAATCGGTTATTACTTCCGGCGGTTATCAGCGATTTTTTGAGCAAAACGGGGAAATATATCATCATATAGTCAATCCGTCCGACGGCTGTCCGGTGAAGAATAATGTAAAGTCCGTTACGGTCATAAGCTCCGATTCAACGGCGGCGGACGCACTTTCCACGGCGCTGTTTGTTATGGGATTTGATAAGTCGGAAAAATTTTACAAAAAGCATAAGGATATTGACCTTATAATTATTTCGGACGATAAAACCGTGTATTATACCAAGGGATTGTTTGGTAAAATTAACACTGCCGGCGGTTTTAGAGCCGAAGAAATCGGTAAAACAGCCGAAAGTAAGTAAATTTTATATTTTTTTTGACGAATATTACAAAAAGTACTTGATTTTTTAGTGAAAATACATTATAATAAATCTGCATTGAAACAGATTATTCGGGGGAGAAAGAGAGATTAGATATGATTACTGAAAAGCTTACGAATATCAATATGGTTATCGCATCGGCATTTTTCTTATTGTATGTATATCAGATATTTTTTATACTTGTTCCGTTTATCAAAAAGGACGAACCGCACAAGAAAACGAAGCTTCACAGATTTGCGGTCATGATTTCCGCAAGGAATGAGGAGAACGTTATTGCGCAGCTGATAAGGTCTTTAAAGGAGCAGGATTATCCGCAGGACATGATGGATGTGTTTGTGGTTGCCGATAACTGTACGGACGCCACGGCAAGTATTGCGCGTGATGCCGGAGCGATTGTGTATGAGAGGTTTAATACCGAGCAGGTCGGCAAGGGATATGCGCTGGATTTCCTTATAGGAAAGATTTTCAAGCGTTACGGCAAGGATTACTACGATGCGTTCATGGTATTTGACGCAGATAATATACTGGAAAAGAACTATGTTACGGAAATGAATAAGACATTCTCCGACGGTCACAGAATTATCACAAGCTACCGAAATTCAAAGAATTACGGAACGAATTGGATAAGCGCCGGATATGCGCTGTGGTTTTTGAGAGAGTCTAAGTATCTGAACAATGCAAGAATGCTGATGAATACAAGCTGTGCAATTTCCGGTACGGGATTTTTGGTGCATAAGGATATTATAAAGAAGAATAACGGCTGGAAGTGTTTTCTGCTTACGGAGGATATACAGTTCTCTATAAAGAGCGTTATTGACGGCGAAAAGATTGCGTATTGTAAAGACGCGGTGCTTTATGACGAACAGCCGGTAACGTTCTCACAGGCATGGACGCAGAGATTGAGATGGGCGAGAGGCTTTTTGGAGGTTTTTGCACATCATGGGTCAAAGCTGATTTCGACGATGTTTAAGACGGGCAGTTTTTCGTGCTATGATATGACAATGACTATTCTGCCGTCGATATTTTTATCGTTTGTGACAGCGGCAATGAATATAGCAGGAAGTGCGATTGCGCTGTATAACGGCGAAAGCATATCGCAGCTGCTTGTAGGTGTGGGATATTGGATATTGAATGTATATCTGTCGATATTCGTTCTCGGACTTATCACCACAATAACAGAAAGAAAGCAAATACACTGTTCAACGAAAAAGAAAATTTTGTATATGTTCACATTCCCGATATATCTGTTTACTTATATACCTATTTCGATTGCGGCGGTGTTCAGACAGGTTAAATGGGAGCCTATACAGCATGGCAATGCGGTTGCTCCCGAGCTTTTGAAAGAAACAAATGTAAGATAAACCTGAATAAACAAAAATCCCATTCTATGAATGGGATTTTTATTTATTCGATGTCGGCCGTGTTGCCGGCTGCTGCACTGTAAACAGCCGTTACTGCTCATTTTTTTTGTTTATTGCACCGTTTGCCGCACTGTATTTTTGCATAAAAAATGAGAAAAGACAGTTGGTTTGACCAAACTGCCTTTTAGGGGGGAGCTATCAACAAAAGCCTACCAAAGATGGTATGAATGACTTTATATTATAATATCTCTTTTCAATAAATATTATAATATAAAAGCCTGCGAATGTCAAGCGTTTGTTTGAAAAATTAAAAATCTTCCGGTGAAAAGCAATATAGGTAAAACAAATTTTTACCCTATGCCATGCGGAGAATTTGACGCTATATTATGCGTTTTGCCCTGTATATTATGATTTTTAACAGCCGCGTTTTTCCTTAAAAAACAGCGCAACGCCGCAAAAAACACACGCTGTAACCACGCATACGGCTGAAACTATCTCAAAGCACGACGCGGCGGCAAACGCCCTTGATGCAGACGGCGCAAACACCATTTCGGTAATCGGCTTAAAGTGAAAATACACCGCCATATACGCCGCCGCAATAATTCCGTGTAAAAGCTTTCCCCCAAAATACGGCGCAAGACTAAGCCGATACCTTGCAATTACCGCAATCACCTGCATATGCACGCTTAGCCCTGCAAAACCGACTATAAACGCAGTCAGCACAAGCTTTTCCGTAATCGGTATCGAAAGATTTGAAATCTTAACCGTTCCCGTGGCAAATTCGCATATTCCTGTAAGAGCTGCCTTTGTAACCCCCGTTATGGGCAAAATTCCTATAACAATCCTGCTCACCACGCTGAAAAACACCACTGCGCCGCAGACGGTCAATATATTTTTAATACCGTTTTGCAGCGCAATATCAAAAATTTCCCCTACCGTTCGTTTCGGCGTGGTCATAACGGTTGGCGGCTGCACGAATCCGCTCTTTTTATAAAATCTGAAAATTATCCCCACCGTAACTGCCGCCAATATATGCGTAACATACAAAAGTATTCCGAACCGCATATTCATATACACCGCCGTTCCGACCGAACCCAGAATAAACAGCGGCCCCGAATTGTTGCAGAACGCCAGAAGCCGCTCCGCCTCGGTCTGTGACAGGTAATTGTTTTCGTAAAGCTCTCCGGCGGTTATCGCCCCCAGCGGATAGCCGCTTATAATTCCTAAAATAAACGCCGACGAACCGGCAGGATTTATTCCGAAAACAGGCTTCATACAAAACCTGAACATCTTCGCCAGCGTTTCGCAAAACCCCGAATAAATCAATATTCCCGAGCATATAAAAAACGGAAAAAGCGTCGGAATTATCATTTCAAAGCAAATATTCATTGCGTCGCGCGCATATATGACGGACTGCTCTGCATTGCACACTATCAGATAAATAACGCATATCACTGCCATGCTTATAATATATTTTTTCATAATGCGGTTGTCCTTTCCGTGTGATTTAATTATATATATGACGGTATACAGTAATTAAATTCCGATTTTTTCATAAATTAAAATATAAAACATTTTAACAGAAAGGCGCAGCTATGCAGAAAATAAGAAAAAAACTCTCTCTTGTGTGGGGAGTGCCGGAGGCGGCGGTGATGAATATTCCCGTCGTGACGGTACAGGGAAACGGTACGGCAAGCATTGAAAATTATAAAAGTATTCTTCTGTATACTTCGGAGCAGATAAGAGTTTTATCCAAGGAAATGATTATCGGAATTTACGGCAAAAACCTCAAATTTGATTCCATAAATGAGGAAATACTCATAATATCCGGAAATTTTGAAAAAATAGAGTATAATGAGGTAAAAAATGTTTAATAAGTTCTTTAAATTTCTTAAAGGATATGTTATAATAAAACTATACGGTCATGACATCGAACGTTTTGTGAACATATGCGTGCGCCGCGGCATTGTTTTGGGTGCGCTTGTGCGCGGAGAGGACGGAGCTGTTCTGACAGACATCGGCAGCAGAGACTTTTTCAGACTTCCGCCCGTTGCGTTCAAAACCAAAACAAAAGTCAGAATAATAAAAAAGTGCGGATTATATAACCTTAAAAGCCGATACGGCAAGCGTTACGCACTTATCGGCGGCGCAGTACTTTTTGCGGCATTTTTCGCCGTAAGCTCACGCTTTATATGGACTGTCGAAATCAACGGCGCACAGATTACTCCGTATGAGTCGATTGAAAATTCGCTGAGGGCTGCCGGAGTGTATTCGGGAGCGTTAAAGAGCGCTCTTCCCGAGGGCGAAGAAATAAAAAGCCGCATTTTAAGCGAAAACACAACTCTTGTCTGGGCATGGGTCTACATCGAGGGAGCAAAGGCAAGGGTTGAGGTGTACGAAAAAATAATACCTCCGTCGGTGGTCGATAAGGACACTCCCTGCGACATTGCCGCCGCGTGCGACGGATATATCAAAAACGTCATAACCAAAAACGGAAAACAGCTTGTGAAAGCCGGAGATACCGTTAATGCCGGAGATGTGCTTATATCGGGTACTGTGCCGGTATTCCGCGAGGGCGAGGAGGAACGGTATATGGAGGTTCATTCGCTCGGAACGGTCGAAGCATACACTACGCACCGTGCCGAGGGACTCTACAAAACCTTTTACGAATCTCGTATTCCGACGGGCAGACACAAAACCTTTCGTACCGCAGAGATATTCGGCAGGGCATTTAAGCTTTACAGGGGCAATGCGGATTACGAAAATTACGACGCCTCGGAAAGCCGTCATGAGCTTAAACTGCCGTTTATAGGCTATACGGGACTTGCGCTGATAAGCGTCAGATGCAGCGAGGTTGAGGTTCATAAAGAGCCGATAAGCATAGATACGGTGAAAGAGCTTGCCAAAAACGAGCTTGAAGAAAAAATCTCAAAGGAGCTTTTATACGATTCGTCGCTGGAGGACGAGGAGCTGTCTTACAGCTATGAGGACGGCGAAACCGTCCGCGCGGCGCTTACGATGAATTTTATTGAAAAAATAGGTACGCAAATACCGATAGATAAAGACAGAGGAGTGAACAATATTGATAACAAGGCAGATTGAAATACCGCAGCACTCAGACATTGCGGCGCTGTTCGGAAACTTTGACGAAAACATAAAGCTTTTGGAAAAAACGCTTTCGGTGGGCGTGAGGGCGAAAGACAGCGTTCTTTGCGTGACGGGCGAGGAGGAAAACGTTGATAAGGCGTCGCAGGTGATTAATATGCTTATGCAGGTTACGGCGCGCGGCGAGGTGATAGACACGCAGAAAATTCTCTATGCCGTAACCATGGTTCAGGAAAACGGCGGAATAGACATTAAAATGCTCGGTGACGACTGCATCGCGATAAACGCCAAGGGACATCCGATAAAAACCAAAACGCTCGGTCAGAAAAAATACGTTGACGCAATTACCGACAATACCATTGTATTCGGAATAGGTCCCGCCGGAACGGGAAAGACGTATCTTGCCGTGGCAAAGGCTGTGACGGCTTTAAGGGCAAAGGAGGTAAGCCGTATTATTCTTACGCGTCCGGCTGTCGAAGCGGGCGAAAAATTAGGCTTTCTGCCGGGTGACTTGCAGAATAAGGTTGACCCGTATCTAAGACCGCTCTATGACGGTATGTACGAAATGCTCGGCGGTGAAGGCTTTGCGAGATACCAGGAAAAGGGCGTTATAGAGGTTGCGCCGCTTGCGTATATGCGCGGAAGAACTCTCGACAATGCGTTTATAATTCTCGACGAGGCGCAGAACACAACGCCGGAACAGATGAAAATGTTTTTAACGCGTATAGGCTTCGGCTCTCATGCAGTTGTAACGGGCGATATAACGCAGATAGACCTGCCGGGCGACAAGCGTTCGGGACTTAAAGAGGCGGCAAGAGTGCTGAAAAACATTGACGGCATAAAATTCTGCACACTGACCGAAAAAGACGTTGTGCGCCATCCGCTTGTCCAGGAAATAATCAAGGCATATGCGAAATTTGACGCGGAAAAAGAAAAACGCAAGAGATAATTTTCGGCTTGAAAGGATAAAATAATGATAAATTTGGTACTGGAGAACGAGCAGGATAAAATCGGGGTAACGGAGGAAATCGAAAACACCATACGTGCGGTATGCGAGAAGGCGCTTGAAAGCGAGGAATGTGATTTTGACGCGGAAATAAGCGTCACGCTTGTCGATAACGAAAGCATACGCGCTATAAACAACGAACAGCGAGGCATCGACAAGGCGACCGATGTGCTGTCGTTTCCGATGCTTGAATTTGACGAGGACGGCTGTGCGGACGCGGAATTTGATTTTGACGGAGACTTGGTTGTTTTGGGAGATATAGTGATTTCGATGGAACGCGCAAAGGCGCAGGCGGAGGAATACGGCCACAGCTTTATCCGTGAGATTGCGTTTCTGACGGCTCATTCAATGCTTCATCTTCTCGGTTACGACCACGTAAATTCCGCAGAGGAGGAAAAAATTATGTTTACAAAGCAGGAAAATATTCTTCAATCAATGGGGATTGTACGCAAATGAACAAAAACAGAAGCTTTTTTGAAAGCTTAAAATGTGCGGCGAACGGCATATGCTTTGCCCTTAAAAATGAGAGAAATCTTCGCTTTGATTTTTCGGCGATGCTTACGGTGGCTTTTTTCGGAGTATTCTGCGGACTTAACGGCGCTGAATGGGCGGTTGTTTTTCTGGCATTTGCCGCAGTAATCGGGGCGGAATTGTCAAACACCGCATTGGAAAGCCTTTGCGATGCGGTCACGGAGAAATACAGCGAAAAAATCGGTAGTGCAAAAGATGCGGCGTCGGGTGCGGTGATTTTTTGCGCAATCATGTCGGCGGCTGCCGGAATAATGATTTTCACAAGCGAAGGGCGGTTTTTCCGTGCGGTATCGGAGATTTTTTCAAACGCCGTATATGCGGCTGTTTTCTGCGTACTGCTTGTTTTAAATGCCGTATGCCTGTTTAAGAACAATAGAAAGGATTAAATAATCAAATGAATAAAAAAGATAAATACAAATCGGGGTTCGTTTCGATAATAGGAATGCCGAATGTGGGAAAATCAACACTTTTAAATGCGATTGCCGGACAGAAAATCGCAATAATTTCCGAAAAACCGCAGACCACGCGCAACAAAATTCTTGCGGTTTATACAACGGACGAGGAACAGATAGTTTTCACCGATACGCCCGGAATACACAATCCGCATAATAAGCTCGGCGAATTTATGGTAAACGCGGCAAACGAAAGCATAAACGATGTGGACGTGATTTTGTTTGTTGTGGACGCAAGCCGCAAAATTCAGGATATGGAGCGTGAGATAGCAAAAAATATAAAAAAAACGGGATTGCCGTGCATACTGGTGCTTAATAAGTCGGATGCGGTGCATAAGGAAAATCTGCTGCCCATGATAGCGGATTATTCATCTATAAATGAATTTGATTCAATTGTGCCGATGAGCGCAAAAACGGGCGACGGACTGGAAATTCTTTTAAATGACATACGCGAGCATATTCCGGAGGGGCCGCAGTTCTACGATGAGGATACCGTAACGGATCAGCCGGAAAAGCAGATTGCCGCCGAAATTATCCGCGAAAAAATGCTCTGGCTTCTCGATAAGGAGGTTCCGCACGGAATTGCGATTGAAATTACCAAAATGCAGGAAAAGCCGGATATAACTAACATATATGCCACCATTTACTGCGAGAAGGCAACTCATAAGGGAATTATCATAGGCAAGAACGGCGAAATGCTCAAAAAAATCGGAACGCTGTCGAGGAAAGACATAGAGCAGATGCTGGATAAGAAGGTTTATCTGGAGCTTTGGGTAAAGGTGAAAACGGACTGGCGCAACAATGATTTTCTCATAAAAAATTTCGGTTATAATGCCGAATAGCAAATAGTGCTAAGTATATCCCCCGAAAAAAGAAACAAAATATGATATATAAAGATGTTGGTGTTCGGAGGGAAAAGGTATGGAAGACGTTTCATGGGATATTTTTATGAAAACGGGAGAGATTGACGCATATCTCTTATATAAATCGGCGTCAGATGCCGATGAGGAAAAGGACAAAGATGAACAATGCCGGATTTGCATACAAGGGGAATTATAATTAAACAAAACGATTACGGCGAGGGAAACAGAATGCTCAGTATTTTCGCCGAGGGTACGGGGATTATAAAGGCGGTCGGCTACGGCGCGAAAAAAGCCAAAAGCAGCCGTGCCGCGTCAAGCCAGTTCCTGTGCTACGGTGAATTTGAGCTGTACGGCGGCGGTGAGATTTTCACGCTCAAAAACGTGAACGTAAAGGACGCGTTTCTGCCCGTAAGCGAGGATATTGTAAAGCTTTCTCTGTGCGCTTATCTTGCGGATATAACATATTTTATGCTCGGACAGAATAACCCCGACGACAGAATGCTGCACGTGTTTTTAAATGCGCTCTACGCCCTTTCTTACCGCAATGAGGACATTTTTAAGGTGAAAAGCGTGTATGAGTTAAAGCTTATGGCAATAGAGGGCTATGAGCCGTTTATTTCGGGCTGCGGCGTGTGCGGCGCAAATACCCTTGCGGCGTTTGATATATCAAAGGGTACGGCGGTGTGCCCTGCCTGCCGCGGCAGAGACTGTATTCCGCTCAGTGAGAGCGTTTATAAGGCAATGCGGTTTATATTAAGCGTTGAGGACAGAAAGATGCTGTCATTTAACGGAAATGATGTTCTGATTGAACGTCTGGGAGAAATTACGGAAAAATATTTCCTTGCACAGGCGGACAAAAATTTTGCCTCGCTCGATTATTTCAAGACAATGTGCGGAATTATCCGTTAAAAACAGCATGATAAATAATTAATTTACATAATTTTATAAAAATTTTTAAAAAAACACTTGCAATTATCTCCGCATTGTTGTATACTAATATGGTATTGTATATTAAATTTGTGGAGGTGTATATCGTGCCTAATATTAAGTCAGCTAAAAAGAGAGTTAAGGTTATTGCAAAGAAAACGCAGATTAACACAGCTCACAAGACTGCGCTTAAAACTGCTGTAAAGAAATTTGAAACAGCTGTTGCAGAGGGTGACAAGGAAAACGCAAAGGTTTTATTCAACGACGCTGTAAAGAAGTTGGATAAAGGCGTATCACAGGGTATTCTTCATAAGAATACCGCTGCAAGGAAAAAGTCGCAGTTGGCTATCAAGCTTGCAAAGCTTGGTGCGTAATTAAAGGTAAAAAAATACGGTGCATATGCACCGTATTTTTTTGCTCTGATATTAATTAATATTTATGCTGTTGTACACATCATTTACAAACACATCGTAAACATTATGCTGCGAATGGGGATAATTAAATTCAAACCAATATAAATTACCGTTTCTGAATTTGCAGTATTTATAATATTCGGTGTTTCCGTTCAGTATATTTGCCGCAAAATAGTCGGAGCCTACCGTCTTATATGTAACTGTTCCCGGGTGCGCCGAAACATATCGGTTAAATTCCGATTCCGGCGTTTCGCCCGTGTTCGGCTTTGCCGCTATTTTTTCCTCGCCCAGTCCGTCGCGCGAACGAACCGCATACAGCGTTGCCGTTCCGTAGTCATTATACTCGTTAAAGCTTGCCGGATAATAACAGCTGAAATTATAACGGCTGCTGTAAAATGTCTTATATCCATCAGCTGCGGAGGGGGCATTGCTGTAATTTGTATACGGAGTAGGCGTAGGGGTGACGTATATCACCTGCACCTCCTGTGTGGGAACAGGCGTTGGCGTGGGCGGTGGAGTCGGAGTGGGCGTTTCGGTTGCCGCGATTGGAGAAGGCGTTGCTTTTTCCTCGCTGCTGCCTTTGTATATAACAAATGATGCCAGCACCGCTATCACACCTATTATAAGTACCGCTATCACGCATATTACGGCTATCAGCGCCTTGTTGTTCCTGTTCGGACTTGGGGGCGGCGGATAAAACGGCTGATTTTCAGCGCCGTTTACCGTAGAGCCGCAAAACGGGCAAAAAGCCGCATCTGCGCTTAATTCCTTGCCGCATTTCGGACATCTCATACTTGCTTCCTCCTAAAATTCTATGCGATATTCCGCATTTCCGAATGTCACTATACTTCCGTTTGCAAGCGGTGACGGCGCACTCAGGCTTTTTCCGTTTAAAAGAGTGCCGTTGAGGGTATTGCAGTCCTCAATATACAAATCACGTCCGTCTGTGCGTATAACTGCGTGCCTGCCGGAAACAACAGGATTATTTATAACAAAATCGTTTGACGCATTTCTGCCTACCGTGACAGCGTCATAAAGCCTTACCGCAGCGGTCTCCCCCGTCTGCATCGAATGAAATACCACATTAATATACGAACCGCTCTGCTCCTGTACCGTCACTGTGTCTGTATCGTCCGCTGTGCCGTTATAGTTAAACGATGGCGGAGGATATGATGCTTTTGTGTCTTTCTTTTTTGTAAGCAGCACAATAAGCAGTGAAATCAATGCCGCAAGCACAACTCCGAGAGCAGCGACTATGATAATTATTTTGGTTCTTGCCTTTCTTGCGTCTTTCGGAGCGGGAGCGGGCGACTGCACGGGCGCAAGCTGATATGTTCCAGAGTTTTCGCTGCTCTTTTTCATCACAAATTCCGTATTACATTCGGCAATAACGTCATTCTGCTTTATTTTCAGATTTAATGTATGCAGATTATTGTCCGGCTCTGTTCCGTCATAGGTAAAGTCAATCACGCACGAATTTAATATTCTGCTCCTTATCTGTCCGCATACCGTACCTATATCCTTGCCCGACATATCATACACATCGCCGCCCGAATACTCGGCAACCGAATTAAGCGTTGCAAGTCCCTTGCTGTTATCCGCCTTACTGTTCGACATACGCATACTGTAAACGGGAATGAGCGCATTTTTCAGTTCGGTATATATGTCGTTTTCGCTTATTCCGCCGCTGTAATCGTTCACGCCGTCCGAAATAAGAATTATATTTTTGCGCTTAGGAAGTCCGGCATCAGCTCTCTGCGCTATTCTCAAAGCTTCTTTTAATCCGCCGTAGAGCCGTGTGTTGTTGTCGTTGTTGGTTATGTTGTCCACGCTTGCGTTAATCACGTTTTTATCATCGGAATAATCGCTCATTACCGTAACGTCGTTACCGAACGTAATAATCGCCATTTTATCCTGCGGTTTCATATCCGCCGCCCAGGTTTTAATCGAGTTTTTAACCTGCTGCATCTGGTTATCGCGTATCGAACCCGATATATCAACAAGGAAAATATCGGCAGTTCCACTGTCCGTTTCGGAGAAACGAACGGAATTTTTGACCGTCAGCTTTGTTCCGTCAATATGTGCGTCAATATCGCTCTGTGACGGTATTTCAACGGTCTGCGAGTTTTTATCCTCAATATCGGCATATACTCTTAATAAATCCTTAAAGCAGTATATCTGACGTATTTCGGTTTTGTACAATGCGTCCGCCGATACAGACGTGCACATTGCCGATACTATCAGCGACCATATAATAAAAATTTTCTTTACCATACGAATCCTCCGTCACAAAACGGTACAAATTTCAGCTTTGTCTGCCCCAGTTCGATTACATCTCCCTTGAAAAGCTCAGATGCCGAATACACTTCCTCATCGTTTAAGTACACCATTCCGTGGCTTTCGCCCGGCAGCAGCCTGAAACAGCCGTTCTTGGGGTTAAAGCTTATAACGGCATGATTTTCTCTCGATATGCTGTCATCACCCGTAATGGCAATATCCATATTTGCCGCTCTGCCGATAAAGTTCTTTTCCGATTTAATGCGGTAGTCCTGCCCCTTTGAAGGCCCGTCTATGCACACAAGCCAGCCTACAACGGGGTCAATACCCTTGTTTTTCTGCATAAATCCTACCGTTTTGCCGTTGTTTCCATATGCCGCCTTGCTTGCGGCAGTAGGTGAAGCAACCGTTTCAAGACCTACGGTTTCGGAGCATACGGTTGAATTTCTCTCCGATTCGGGGCGGATAATCGGCATAGTTTTTGATGCGTCAATATTGGAAATTCCGCAGTACGGACACTGTCCGTATTTGTCGCTGTCGTAAAAATGTCCGTTATTACATCTTTTCATAACCATAATATTTTCTTCCTTTCATTTATATAAACACCGCGATTGCACTGTAATTATCCGCATCCGGCGGTGCGTTTTTCTTTCGTTCGGCAAGCATTCGCATAATCCAGTCGTGCGGCGATGAGGATTTTTTGAGCGAATGTTCCATAAAATCCTCGTCAACGTATTCCCAAAGCCCGTCACTGCAAAGTAAAAATGCGCTTTTTGACGGCAGCTTTAACGGTTCCGATACATCGGGACGAAACTTTGAATCGCTGCCAAGGGAACGCAAAAGCTTGTTCCGGTCGGGACTGCGGCGTATATCCGAATATTTGATTTCACCTGCAAGATACGAGGCGAACGCAACGGAATGGTCGTCCGTTACCTCCTGTATTTTGTTTTTCCTGAAACGGTATAGGCGGCTGTCTCCGCAATGCGCCCATACCGCCGTTTTTCCGTCTGTGACAAGCGCTGCGGCGGTTGTGCCCATTTTCCGCTTTAACGGATCCTCCGTTCTTTCCTCCGAGATGGCGTGCTGTGCCGCTTCGAGGTAGGCATACAGCGTATCGGACGAAATATCCGGATGCAGTTTAAAGCAGTCTAAAATTGTGTTCACCGCCAATTCCGACGCAACCTCTCCGCAATCCTGTCCCCCTATTCCGTCTGCCAGAACAAAGCAGTATGTTTCGTTCTTTCGTCTGCCGCGCACTGCGTCCTCGTTATTGCTCCTGCCGCCTTTTTCGCTTACTATATGTACTTTCATTCAGCCTCACCCCGCGTCACCCTGAATGATGAGCTTCCGTCGCCGACATTAAACGACGCGCCGGAGCTGAGATACACAGGAACGTTTGCTTCAAGCTTTTTGCCGTCCGCAAGGTATGTTCCGTGCGTTGACGATAAGTCGGTCAGAACAAACATATCCCTTTCGGTGTCGTATCGTATACTGCAATGACAGCGGCTTACCTTTGGATTGTTCAGAATAACAACCTGACAGCACTTCGCGTCACGTCCTATGCTGATGTTTTCCTTTGTCAGCGGCATACGCCGTCCGGAAAAATCTCCCGTCAGCCCTTCAAGCACCGGGCGTTCCGCCTTTGCGCGCCGTCTTAACAGCCATATTATCACACCGACAGCCGCCGCAAGCAATATAAAAAGTATTATTTTCGGTATCAAGGAGTATTTTTTGTATTTTATGTCGTTGTTTTTCAGTATCGTGCATATATCCGTGGACATAATTGCCTTGCTGCTTTCCGTGTTGCCGTCGTAATAGCAAAGTCCGGCGATACCTCCGCCTGCGGTGCATAATATTGCGCCGATGTCGTCACGGCTTGTCGGAACATTAAGTATATACACTTCAACCGGCATTAATTCCGCCGCCGACAGTATTCCGCGGCTGTTTATCAGTCCGGAGGAGATATTTTCCTCGTTTTCCGCCGCATTGCGGTTTACAATGTATATTTCCGAATTATCCTTTACGGTTTTGTTTATAAATTTAACCGGATTTACCGATTTCAGCTCATTTTCAAGATACAGCACCGCAATGTCATACTCCGCATCCTCCGCAAGTATCATTGCTTTGGTTTTTTCGTCCCTGTACGACACGGTTATGTCGCCGTCGTTGCCGTCAAGCGCCTTAAGGCTTGTAATTACGTGCATATTATCCACAGCTGTTCCCGTTACGGTGGTTTCGCCGAAGCCGTTTACAGTGCAGACGCTTACTGCCGATTTAATATTCCTTTTCACAGCCGACGGAATGTTTTCCGCACCGAATGCCGTTATGCTTACAAACAATGTGCATAACGCCGTAATCAAAATTAATTTTGTTTTTTTCACGATTTTCTCCTTAATCAATATCCATCAGGGTAATTGTTATGTTATCCTGGAATTTATCGTTCTTGTTAAGCGCGGCTCTTATGAGCTGCTCGCAAACGGTTTCATCTCCGTTTGTCAGTATATATGCCATTTCCTCGTCCGAAAGCTCCCGATACAGACCGTCCGTGCAAAGCATTACGGAATCTCCGCAAAACAGCGGAAATTTCTCCGTGCATATGTCGATCTCTTTAAGCTCCGGTATCCCCAGATAGCTTGTGAGCGCCGCTCTGTCGGGATTTGACACCGCATCCGCAAGGCTGATTTCACCCTTGAGAACCTTTTCGTTAAGCGCAGCTGCATAACTATGCTCTTTGTTCAGACGGCGCAGGGTTTTGTTTCTGTAAAGATAAATTCTGCTGTCGCCGATTGAAAGCCAGTGCAGCTGCCAGTCCTTTATTACCGCCGCACAAAGCGTGCTTCCGGCATTTCCCAAGGCGCTGACCGCCTCGTTTGCGCAGTGCGCGGCATAAATCATGCGTTTGTTAATATCCGGAATATTGTCAACCTCTTTTTTGTAAATCTCCATAAAAACTTCGGTTGCCGTTTTGCCCGAAAGCCTGCCGTTTTCCATGCCGCCCATGCCGTCGGCAATAACCGCCGCAGCGCCGAAACGCTGCCTTTCCTCACGGTTCAAAATATCCGAATACATAAACGAATCCTGCTGTTCCGAACGCTTTCCTATATGCTGCGCATTATATGGAGATATGCACACCGGAGTGTTTCGCAGCGTCAATGTTCTGTTTTTTGCCATACCATGCTCCGTTCCGCCGCATAAAGCGGCATAATTTAATATGCTCCGATATATGTGATTGCAGTGTCGTTCCATTTTGCGCCGGGATAAAGGCTTTTAATTGTAAGTCTTATTGATGCGGTTTCCACGTAACGTCCGAAATCCACCGTAATCATGCCCATTGTATCGTCAAGCGTCACATCGAACGATTCGCCGCTGCTGAAAGTGATGGTACACATCGCAACACGGTTGTTGTTAAGCCATGTCTGCTGATTTTTGTGATAGCCGTTTAAGACTTTTATGCCCCGTACGTGCTGTATTCCGTATCCGTCAAGCTGAATCCATTCGCCGATACCTCCGCCGCTGCTCTTGGAAGGCGCCCATTTTGTCATTCTGTCGTCCGACAGCGCCGCCGCCACCGAATATTGTCCGCCCTCCGTGTCGGTCTGGCGCACGCTTGACGCCGTAGCCGATGAAAACACCGGAGCGGGTATGGGCGTTGCGGTTGCTGCCAATGTGGGAGTCGGCGTAACCGCCGATACCGGAACGGTCGTCGGCTGACTGCCTTTTAATGAATCCCAGTTCGTGATTATAACAGCCGCAAATATTATAAGTACCGCCAATGCAATTCCGCCGCCTACCGCCACTGCCAAAAGCAGAGGTCGGGTTGAGGAATTTGTATCGGTGTAGGTACTGACCGGATCGGGAGTGTGGGTGTAATTGTAATTGCCGCCGCCGTAAAGCTCGTTATAGAGCTGAGTTACATCGGGCGTACGGTTTGCCGCATACACCGACATTCCGTGCATCAGCGCCGCCTCTTGGCTCGGATTTATCGCAATGCCGAGCAGTGACGGCGGCTGCACTCTGTCCGAGTGCATACGTTCAAGCGACTCCATCGGCTGAACTCCCGTGATTGCCATGTACATCGTCGCACACAAAGCGTACACGTCCGTCCATGGTCCCTGCTTGCCGTGACTGCGGTACTGCTCCTCCGGCGCATATCCCGGTTTAAGCTGAATCGACAGACTTTTTTGTCCGCTCATGCTTATGTCGCGCGCCGCTCCGAAATCCAAAAGCTTTACCTTTGAATCCTTTGTAATCATTATGTTGTCGGGACTTATATCACGGTGTATTATCCCCTGTTCATGCACCTTTGAAAGCGATTTCATAAGCGGCTCCATCATCGTGAACACTGTTTCGGGCGACGCTTTGCCGCCGTTTCTTTTAAGAAACGATTTCAGCGTTTCGCCGTCAACATATTCCATTACGATGTATGCCGTTCCGTTTTCCAGAAAAAAGTCCTTTACGGAAACAATACCCGGCAGACTGTCAAACCTCGCCAAGGATTTAGCTTCGTTTATGAATTTTTCTCTGCCCTGCTCGAACATATTCTGATCCGAACCCGAAAACACCGTCAGAGTGTCCGTTACCGATACATCGCGCGAAACAAAGCCGTTCGGAAAATATTCCTTGATTGCGGTTTTAAGCTCTAAATTAAGATCCCAGCCGATATATGTAATTCCGAATCCGCCCTCGCCGAGAGCCTTTCCCACCCAGTACTTTCCGTTGAGTATCGTGCCGGGGCGCAGATGATGCGGAGGGGGAGTGTATGAATCCTCCCGAAATCCGCAGTGCGGACAAAACGCATTGTTTCCTTTATCATTCATACACGCAATGCACAGCGTGTTTACATCTTTCATACCAATCCTCCGTTAATTATTATTGAATATAAAAGCTTACGTTTCTGTTGCCGAGAGAAAATCCCGCGCCGCGCTGCAATTCCATGCGGCTGTTCGGCGTCAGCTTTAAGCCGCCGTCAAGATAAGTGCCGCATTTTGAGCCGTTGTCCGTCAGCCATATTTTTCCGTCATAGTAGAGCGTGCAGTGCATACGGCTTATGTTCGGCGTGTGCGCGTCAAATTTGATGTTGCATTGCGAGCTGCGGCCTATTCTTATGCTTTCGTTCATGTTAAGCGGAAATACACAGCCGGCAAATTCGCCGTTTCTGCCTACCAGATTAATCTGCGCCGGTGCGGACTGATTGTAATTCATGTTTCCGTTTTCAATTGCGGCAGCGCCCCTCTGATTGTATGCGTGCGCAAGTGTGTTCATGTTTTTAATAAGAATGTAATAAGCTATAATATAGCCTATTCCGGCAATAAGTCCGCCCAGGAGCATCCATACAAGCACCGATGTTCCGTTTTCGTTGATTGTTACTTTGTAGCGTTTTGCGTTTGCCGCCTGACGGTTTCCTATTTTATAGAACCAGTAGAACGCATAAATTCCGCACGTCAGCAGACTGAATAAAATAAGGTCGCCTATTCCGGGCGTTTCGTCGCCGTCGCCGTCACATATGATGTTCATGTCCTTTGCAAATTGATGAAAAAATATAAAATGATATACGCCGCAGGTGACAATCGACAATAATATGTACAAGCCTATTTGTCTTTTTTCTTCTATTTTCATATAAATCTCCGTTCCGCCGCATAATGCAGCATTTTATATATAATGCCGTTCTTTATATCCGCCGTAACCACTTCGTCGAGCGGATTAAAAATGCGAATAAAATAAACGGCAAAAACCAGCAATAAAAAAATCCGCGTTATCGTCTTAAAAGTCTTTTCGCCGATTTTGTTTTTATAAAAGAGTATGATGAAATACACGGGAAAAACCAACACCAAAGGGTGATAATGAAACGCTGCCCCAAAATCTCCCGAGAGCAAACATTTCACCGCCCGTGTCATGCCGCAACCGCCGCAGGATATGCCCGTGACAAGCTTTATCGGACACGGTATTCCCGAAAAAATATATACACATACCAACAAAATTATGCCGATAACACCTTTTTTATTCATAACCACCTACATTATTACACATTCCGACAAATTCACTTTAATTATACCAATTTTTATCCGTATAGTCAATAGTTTACAGCAAAATTATGAACTTTTTGTGAATAAATAAATAGCACATCAAAATTGTACTAATTTCGGTCAAAAGCGTTCATTGCTTCCGGGAATGTTTGAGTATATAATGAGGTTAACGAGAATGAGATAAAGGAGGATTTCTTATGAGATTGGGAGTATTGGTAAACCTCGACAGCGAAGAAATAGAAGAAAAATTTTCGCAGCTGCACGAAATGGGGTTTAAATCGTGTCAGCTTTGCTGCTGGCGGCAAAGGCTTATGACAGAGGAAATTGCGGAAAAAATAAAGGGTTACTGCGAAAAGTACGATGTGAGCATTTCAACATTCTGGTGTGGCTGGAGCGGCCCGCAGGCGTGGAATTTTTACGACGGCCCTTTAACGCTCGGAATTGTTCCGGTGGAATATCGGTTTGAAAGAATGAAAGAGCTTATGCACGGTTCGGATTTTGCAAAAATGCTGGGCGTTGAGAACGTAGCGACGCACGCGGGATTTTTGCCGGAGACGCCTGCGAGTGAACAATATCGTTCAACAGTTGCGGCATTGCGCAAGGTTGCGGAGCACGTAAAGGACAACGGACAGTATTTTCTTTTTGAAACCGGACAGGAAACGCCCGTAACGCTCAGAAGAACGATTGAGGACATAGGAACGGAGAACCTCGGAATAAATCTTGACCCTGCAAATCTTATAATGTACGGCAAGGCAAATCCGATTGACGCGCTTGATGTGTTCGGCGAGTATGTGCGCGATGTTCATGCAAAGGACGGCTGCTATCCGACAGACGGACATAATCTCGGCGAAGAAAAGCCGCTCGGTGAGGGAAAGGTAAACTTCCCCGAATTTGTAAAGAAGCTTAAAGAGGTCGGATATGACGGCGCATTAACGATAGAGCGCGAAATTTCGGGCGAAAAGCAGATTGCGGATATAAAGGCGGCAAAAATTTTACTTGGAAAGCTGATGGAGGACTGATATGTTAAAGGTTGCACTGATAGGAATAGGCGGAATGGGCGGCTGCCATTTCAACTGCTATAAGGATATTAAAAATGCCGAAGTAATTGCCGTATGCGATGTCAGAAAGGATATGGCAGCGGAAAAGGTCAGCGACAAAAACGTACATATTTATGAAAGCTATGACGAGCTTTTGAAAAATGAACAGCCGGACTATGTCGATATATGCACGCCAAGCTATATGCACCGTGAAATGAGCATAAAAGCGCTTGAAAAGGGCATTAACGTGCTGTGCGAAAAGCCGATGAGCCTTAACAGTGAGGACACGGCGGCGATTATAGCGGCGGCGGAAAAATCGGGAAAGATTTTTATGACGGCTCATGTAGTCAGATTTATGAAAGCGTATATGTATCTTAAAAGCGTGATAGATTCAAAGGAGCTCGGCTCTTTGTTAAGGCTTGATATGAAGCGTATTTCGGCAGTTCCGCAGTGGAGCTGGGAGGACTGGATGCGCGATACGGAAAAAAGCGGCGGCACACCGATTGATTTGTCGATACATGATATTGATTTTATTCAGTATGTTCTGGGCGAGCCGAAAGAGGTTCGCGGCGTGTATCATAAGCTTAGGGATAATAACGACTTTATTGTTTCGGAGCTGGTGTATGATAACTGCATTGTGACGGCGGAGGCTGCGTGGTATAATTATGATATTGAATTTGAAGCAAAGTTTGACGCTGTCTTTACCGATGGAACGATTCGTTACAGCGGCGGTGAAATGTTCAAAAACGGCGAAAAGGTCGAGCTTGACGTAAACAAGCTTAGCAAAAATACCGGAATAAACATTTCAAATGCGGACGGTTACGGCGGCGAGATAGAATATTTCGTTTCATGCGTGGAAAACGGCGTAAAACCGCAGATTGTAACGCCCGACAGCTCACAGGCAAGCATAAAGCTGATAGAAAGAATATTGAAAAATTCGGTGATTTTATAAGATAGAGCCACAGCTCCCGATTATACATCGGGAGCTGTGGTTTTGTGTTTGGTAAAAATAATTTTTTAGAATATATTTACAAATGTATAATTTTGTGATATACTGATTTTGCGACACAGTTTAATAGCTGATAGAGGTTTGTGTTTTGGTAAAAACGCAGGCTTTGGTGTTATACCCTCTATTGGTGTGAACTGTGTCGCAGCAGAATCGAAGCTGCGTTTTTCGGTGCGTGGTTTCGGCTGCGCACCTTTTTTTATTTTATGTACGGGAGGAAAAATGTATGAAAAAAAGAATGATGAGTGTACTTTTAACGCTGTGTATGCTTGTAAGCATAATTTCCGCTGTGCCGATTACCGCATCGGCAGCAACAAGCGGCAAATGCGGCGATCATCTCACATGGACGCTTGACGATAACGGCACGCTTACAATAAGCGGTACGGGGGATATGACAAGCAGTCCATGGTACGATTGTGCAGAAAGTATCAGTTCTGTTGTTATAAATTACGGTGCAACAAGTATAAGCGATTGGGCGTTTGCCGATTGCAGTAATTTGACAAGTATAAGCATACCGGACAGTGTAACAAAGATAGGCGGCAGTGCATTTTCGCGTTGCAGCAGTCTAACAAGTATAAGCATACCGGACAGTGTAACAAAGATAGGCGGCAGTGCATTTTCTGGTTGCAGCAGTTTAACAAGCATAAACATACCGGACAGTGTGACAAAGATAGGCGGCAGTGCATTTTCGCGTTGCAGCAGTTTAACAAGCATAAACATCCCAAACAGTGTAACAAGTATAGGTGGATTTGCGTTTTGGGGTTGCAGCAGTCTGACAAGTGTAAATATACCGGACAGTGTAACAAGAATTTGTGATTTTGCGTTTAATAATTGCAATAGTCTAACAAGCATAAGCATACCAAATAGCGTAACAAGCATTGGAGAGGGGGCATTTGCTGATTGCATCAGACTTAAAGACGTATATTATTCCGGCTCAAAGGAACAATGGGGAAAAATAAGGATAGATAACACCAATAACTCATACTTAACCAATGCAACAATTCATTATGCTTTTAATGAAGCAGGAGCAAATACTGCTCAAAAGGTTACGACGAATGAAACTTATACAGGCGGAAACAGTCTGATTGAAAAATCACAAATAGATGTAAATAACCTTTTCAGTAACATTTCTGTCGGAACTGACAAAATAAAAGGCCCGAAAATCAGTATATTAGGCAAGGATTTTTATTTATTTCAGCTGGACGGAAAATGCAGTCTGAAATTCGGAGACGTAAAGATACAGCTTAAAGTTGACGAAAAAAAGAACAGCATACAAATCTTGGGCGGATATGATTTTATAAGTGAAAGCGTATCTGCCGGAACAAGCTATTCGGAGCGCGGTGAATGGACAAAGGCGTATAATGATTTAAAATCACTTCATCATGCGCTGGCAGGGGGAAAACTGAACGATAAAACGGCAAGAAGCAAATTCAGCTCCGTATATAATAAGTTAAACAAGAGTCAATCAAATTTATTCTTAAATATCAAAGGCAATTTTGCGGTTTACGGCGAGCTTGTTTTTGAAAACGGCAGCTGGAGAATGAGCGAGGGCGGCGGCATATTAAAGGCAAGCGCGTCAGGCTCAATCGACCCGAGAATAGGCGGAATATTCTATGGTACGTTTGGTTTGTCGGTCGATGCAAGCGGAAATTTTGCAATCAAGTATGACGGGCCGAATAATGGAATGTCGGTAAATGCAAAGATTAAAATTGAACCGGCGGTAAATGTCGGTGGGGGAGCAGGTTCAAAAAAAGCCAAATTCTATATTGAGGGCGGCTTAAAGGGCAAGCTTCCGGTTGAAATAGCGGCAATCACAGGAAGCTTTAAAACCGGAGCAGTAACAGGTACTCCGTTTAAGGTGAGTGCAAAAGGATACATATATATGTCCGGAAAGGCATGGATTTTAGGTGTAGATAAGGAGTGGCAGCTTGGAAACGAATTTGTACTTTATCCGCGGAACGGCGATATATCGCTCCAAAGTTTAGACGCAGGCTCATTGCTTAATGAATATACAATTGATAAATCCGAATTTAAGCTTCTTCCGCGTGATTACGGCAGCGAAATTGCACTTATGAGCCTTAGCGACGATTTTGACAAAATTGATTTATATCCGTACAGCACACCGCAGCTGACGCTGCTGCCGGACGGACGCAAATTAATGCTCTGGATAGACGATGACCCGACAAAAGCCGATGCCGACAGAACCTCTATGTATTACAGCATATATAATCCGGCGGATAATTCATGGAGTCCGGAGAGCATAGCCGTAACCAACATCGGATATAATGATATGCCGCAGATTTGCCAAAGCGGCGGCAAGGTATATATTATATGGGCGTGTGCCGATAAGGCTTTCGGTGACAGCGTTGAACTGGACGATATGATGTCGCACATGGACGTGTGCTATACCTGTTTTGACGGCAGCGGTTTCGGTACACCGGAAATACTTTCCGAAAGCGGAAACGGCAAGTGCGAAATGCTCTGCGATATTTCGGAAAACAACGGAACGGTTACTGCCGTATGGGCGGAAAATTCTGAAAACGACTATGCTCTTGCAAGCGGTACAAATTACATATATAAGCGTGTGCTTAATAACGGCACATGGAGCGAAAAAACAGAAGCCGCAGCAATATCGGGCGAACTGCATGATGTTAAGCTGACCCAAAACGGCGGAATCGTGTATGAAACAAGCGAGGGCGGCAAGGCTGTACTGTACCTTGACGGCGAAAAAATCGGAGAAAGCCAGAACGACAATTCGGCATTTAAGGTTTCCGGCAATGAGATTTACTATCTTTCCGGTACGGAATTAAATACGTACAATTCGGAAACGGGTGATACAAAAACGGAGGAAATAGGCGAAATAACCGACATTACAATTATAAATAACGGCAATGAAAAAATTGCGCTTTCGCTTTTGTCAACGGGCTTTACAAACGAGCTTTATCAAAATGAATACAAAGACGGAAAATGGGGCAAATGGACGCAGCTTACGGAATATAACCGTTATATAAGAGATTATTCCGCAATGCTTGACAGTGACGGAACGCTCACCGCCGCACTTAATCTTGTTGAGGTAAAGGACAGCGAAAAAGGCGGCTACGGCAAGGCAGAGCTTAAAGTTGTGCGTGATTTCGGATACAGTGATATTATTCTGAATGATACGGCTTATCCTGACGGCGAAATCGCAGAGAATAAGAGCGTTGATGTTTGCTTTGACATAACCAACAACAGCAGAAATGACATAACGGATATAAAGGCTGATATAACAGACGAAAGCGGAAATATTATGTATTCGGGAAATATTTCATGCAGTATACAGCCCGGTCAGACCCAAACGCTGAAAGCTCCGGTAACAATTCCCGGCGGATTTAAAAAGCAAACGCTTACGATAAACGTATCGAGTGATTTTGAGGAAAACAACACCGAAAATAATACAGCGGAATTGACTGTCGGTTTTACCGATATTGCAATAGAGGGTGCAAAATTAGTAAAATCGGGAGATAAAGTAACCTTGGAGGGTTGTGTCAGAAACATCGGATTTGACAATGCCGAAAATGTAAAGCTTGAAATTTACGATTCCGCCGCTGACGGAACATTTTTAGATACGCTGTCATTAAACGGCATAAGCATCGGGGAAGATAAAAAATTCACCTTTGAACTGCCGTCAGCCTACCTTAATACAGACGACGGAAAGCGTGCAATATATATTGACGCGTCAACCGACAGTGCGGAGCTTGAAATCGGAAACAATTCCGACAGAATAGTTTTTGCCGACCTGTCGGAGATTGAAAGCATAACAAAGGTGTCAATGTCGTATGATAACGGTATTCTTACGGTAAAATCGCCGGAGGCGTTCGGCGCGGATTTGATTGCGGCATATTATACCGATATGGGACAGCTGTTTACATTCCGCAGGATTGAGCTGGCAATTGCCGCAGGAACAAATAAAATACCTCTCGAAGGTCTGGAAGTAGGCAAGGATACGAAGCTTATGCTCTGGAATAATGGCGTAAATCCGATATGTGAAAGTCTGTCGTGGTAAGCAAAAGGAGTAGTTTATGAAAAAACCATTTTTGGCATTATTGCTGATATTCGGACTTATTGCAGAGGGAACGGGCATATATGCCCAAACGGCAGAGCTGACCTCGCAGACTGTTTATATAAACAAAAAAGCGGAAACACCGCCCGTATATTCCATTGACGGCAGCAATTATTTCCGTTTAAGAGATGTTGCGGCATACCTTGATTTCGGAGTGGATTATAACGAAAGTACAAACAGTGTTTTTATAGATATGTACAAGCCGTGTGCGGACAAAGCCGATGAAGCGGAAAAGCTTTACACAAGCGACGCGCATACAAGCGTTCAGCCTGTTTTTGTAAACGGCGAGAAAAAGGAAATCGGCGCGTATCTTATAAACGGCTCAAATTATTTCAAAATCCGCGACCTGGCAAAAACGCTTAATTTTAGCTGTTTATACAACAATGAGCTTAATGCGGTTGAAATAAACAAAAACTACGGCTACGACCCCTCCGACAGGCTTGGCGCATCAAAGCTTACCGGAACAACATATGTAAGTTTTATTGATGTGGGGCAGGGTGACAGCGCATTTGTTGAGCTGTATAACGGACGCACTCTGCTTATTGATGCGGGAGATTCGGGGCATGGCAGCGCTGTTGCGGACTTTATCAGAAGCCGCGGAAAAACAAGTATAGACTATGCCGCCGCAACGCACCCTCATGCCGATCATATCGGCGGCATGGCGGAGGTGCTTAACGGCTTTAACGTAGGAAAAATGTATATGCCGGACGTTACGGCGGATTCAAAAACATATCAGAATCTTATGCAGACCGTACAGGACAGGGGCATTGAGATAAATACCGCCGAAAACGGTGTTAACATATACCATGACGAGGTGGCAGATATAAGCATTATCGCGCCGTGTTCGGGAAAATATGATGATCTGAACAATTACAGTGCGGTTATAAAAGTGACCTACGGCGACAATAAGTTTCTGTTTATGGGAGATGCCGAAACGAAAAGCGAAAACGAAATCACGGCGGACGTAAGTGCAAACGTTGTAAAAGTCGGACATCACGGCAGCAAAACGTCCTCGTCGCAGTCGTTTACGGAGCGCACAGGCGCGGATTTTGCCGTTATTTCGGTTGGGGCAAACAACAGCTATAATCACCCTGCGCCGGAGACCGTTTCAAAGTGGCAGAGTGTCGGCGCGGAGGTTTTAAGAACGGATTTGCTCGGAAATATATGCTTTTTAGGAGACGGCGAAAAGCTTTCGTACAAAACCGACCGGAACAGCACACCGTCAGAAATTGTTTTTGAACCGTCGGCAGAGACGGGCGGCGGATTTGTCTTAAATACCTCGACAAAGAAAATTCATTTGCCGTCGTGCCGCTATGCAAAGAGCATAAGCGAAAAGAACCGAAGCGTTTCTTCAAAAAGTCTGTCCGAGCTGGAATCACAGGGATATGAGGCTTGTAAAGTATGTAAACCCTAAAAAATATAACCACCCGCATATTAATAGCGGGTGGTTATATTTTTTATATAATATAGAACATAATATAAAACATATGCAAAATACTTCCGGCAAGAACGAACAAATGAAATACAGAGTGCATATATCTTTTATTTTTCAAAAAATAATAGAACAAAGCGCCCACCGTATAGCACACACCGCCGGTAACAAGCAGTGCAATTCCGCCGTTTTCAATCATGTACGGAACAGCTTTCCATGCACCGAGAACGCTCCAGCCCATTATCAGATAACACGCCGCCGAAAATTTATGAAACGATTTCAAATCAATGGCATTGAGCGTAATTCCGACAATTGCCGCCGTCCATACTATTCCGAACAGCGTCCAGCCGAGAACCGGATTATATTCCCTCAGTGTGCATAATGTAATCGGGGTGTAAGTGCCGGCAATCAGAATAAATATCGAGCAGTGGTCTATTATCTGAAACACCTTTTTTGCCGTCAGTGACGGGTTTAGTCCGTGGTATATGCTTGACATTGTATACAGTATTATCATGGATGCGCCGTATATTGCGCTTCCCACAACGCCGTAAACGTTTTTGTGGATTGCCGCAAATATTACGCACAGTACAAGCGCCGTTATGCCTGCTGCGCCGCCGACTATATGCGACACCATATTGAATATTTCCTCACCCTTTGTGTAATCGGGCAATGATCTTTCCGCAAGCTTTTGTCTTTTCATTTAATACCTCCGTCCGGGGGCGGTCATTTTATCGCCGCACCTCTTTTGATTTTTAACGTTGTTGTCTTTTCCATTTCCTTGTCGGTCAGTTCAAAATCCTTAATCTGCTTGTAAAGTATCAGCTTTTTGTTTATATTCTTTATATGCTCCGAAATTTCTTTTTCAGCGTCCGCGCAGTCAAGACTGTCGTTGTACACGATTTTTGCAAATATGCTGTCCTTGCCGTTGTGCGGCTTGTTCATAACAATACATTCCTTAACTGCCGGCGACTGGTTTATAAGCATTTCAAGCTCCTCCGGGAACACATTTTTTCCGTTTGCAAGAACAATTACGTTCTTTTTTCTGCCCGTAATAAAGATATATCCGTCCTCGTCCATGCGTCCCATATCTCCGGTATGAAAATAACCGTCTTTCATTACTGCGGCGGTGCTTTCCTCATCGTTGTAATATCCGAGCATTACGTTGTCGCCCTTAACGGCGATTTCGCCGATTCCGTTTTCGGCAGGACTGTCGATTTTCACCCTTACATTGGGAATCGCTTTGCCGACGGAACCTCTTTTTAAATGTTTTTCATTTTCCGCACTGATGCACGGAGAGGTTTCCGTAAGACCGTAGCCCTGAACGGCGAGTATGCCTATATTATTGAAGAAATCCTGAACCTCCGGTGTTGCTGCGGCCGCGCCGACTATAATAAGTCTGAGCTTTCCGCCCATGTTGTCTATTATGCTCTTAAACATTCTGCGGCGTACGTCTATATGCAGCTTTTTAAGAAAGGCTGATATTTTGAGCGCTGTATTAAGCTTTTTTGTGCCTCCCTGACTATCTGCGGTTTTCATTATTCTTGAATAAATTTCGTCGATAATCCTCGGTACGCATACAAGTATGGTCACGTGGTATTCGTTAAGGCATTTTGCAAAGCGCAGACCGTCACAGAACACATTGCAGATTCCGTAGGTAAGTAAAATTATAATCTGCGTCATTCCGAAGGTGTGGTGGAACGGCAGAATTGCCATGTTAACATCGTCCTGACGAAAATCCTCCCAAAGGCTCATTCCGTATACGTTGGCAAGAATATTGCGCTCCGAAAGCATAACCGCCTTGGATTTTGACGTTGTGCCGGAGGTGAAAAGCAAAATCCCCATTTTTGTACCGTCAATAGCATTTTCGGTGAAATCGGTGTTTTTCTTCATTCTTTCAAACTCATCGCCCGAAGTACAAACCTTGGCAATGTCCTTGCCCTCGAGCATTTTTTCGTATTCGGGAGCGTAAAATATCGCCTCTGCGCCGGAACGCTCTATCTGGTCGGCGATTTCGTAGTCCAGAAGTCCCTTGTCGAGCGGTACTATCACACTGCCCGCATACAGCGCCGAAAGATATACAAGCATCCATTCATAGCTGTTTTTTCCGATTATCGCAATACGCTTTTTGCCCCAGCCCCTTGACTGAATATATCCTGCCGCCGCGCGCACCTCGCGGCCGAGCCGTGCATAGGTTATATCGTCGTAGCCGCTGCGCGTTTTTATTCTGAACGCTATGTTTGTGCTGAACTTGACCGCCACATCGTCAATCATTTCGCGCATAGTGAAATATTCTCTTATGTTATTCATATCGTACCTCATTTTTATAAATTTTACTTAGTATTCGATACTATATTACCACATATCGTTTATTATGTCAATAGAAACAGTTAATTTTATTGTCGGCATTTTCTGACAAAAATATTTCAAAGACAGCGAATCAGACGCAGCTTTCCGCGCTCTTTTTTAACAGCCCCTTTTTTAGCTTTATCTTTGATTACGGTTTTTGTTATCCGAATAATACTCCTTTTTGTTCAAAAGCATCTGACAGTCCGCTTCCCTGACAATGCGGTTAAGTCCCTTTTCGTTTCTGCGCGCCGAAATTCCGTAAGAAATACTGTAACCGCAACGATTCAGCTCCTCCTCTATACGGCTCATGATATTCCTGCATTCCTCCTCGTCCTCGCCGGCGGGAAATGCCACAAACTCATCGCCGCCGATTCGGTACAGCTTGGCGCCGGGCAGATTCTGCTGCAGACTGTCCGCAACGCTTTTCAGCATTTTGTCTCCGGCATCGTGCCCCAAACGGTTATTAAGCTCATGCAGACCGTTTGCGTCAATATAAATACACACTGCATAGGGAATTATCAAGTCCTTGCTTGATGTCAGATGTTGTTCATATGCGCTGCGGTTATTGAGGTTTGTGCCTTGGTCGGTAATGCTCATTTTATAGACCATTTTATAAGCGGAAAACAGATTCCAGGCTATAAGCCCCATATGCAGCAGCAGTACCGATCCGATAATAACCGCCATAATATAAAGACTTCTTACGCTTGCTCTTGTTCCCTCAAGCGCCTTTTTCTCACCCACTCCGAGAGTTATGCTCCAATTATTTACCGCTATCGGTTCGTAGTGCAGATAGACAGGAGTGTTCGTAGTTTTTGAAATAAATGCCAAATCCCCGCTTTTGCCGCTGCGCATATTCTCTACTGATTCTTCGTACGAATATCCCATAAGCATTTTTCTTCTGCCGAGAGCGGAAATGCTGGACAACGAATTGTGCCATGTGTCGAGCAGAATCTCTCCCGTATCGCCGTCAACAATCAGCACAAACGCCTCGCCGCCGTAAAGCTTGACGGAATACGTTTTTGATATTTCCTCAAGCAGCAAAACGCCGCGCAAAACCGCCGTGGGGTGACCGTTGCGTATAACCGGAACGGAATTGTACAGCACGGGTACATCGGGATTGAGTGCGTCCGCACGTTTGCCGGATACATAGCTGCCCTTTGCTGCCTCCTCCGAAAAATTAACAATACCGGGCATATCTGACAATTCACCGTTTTGGCTTAACAGCTTATTGTCGGAGGTGATCAGCTCTACGCGTGTTATAAATGTATTTGAAAAATCAACCGAATTCATGATTTCGACAATTCTTGCCGTATCGGACGGGTCCTGCATGGAAATCAGCGACGCCATTGCCGACAGAATGGTTTTATCCGTATTTATTGTATCCGCACATTCACCCGCCAGATGGCGTGTGGACGAGGTGAGCTCGTCAAAGGAATACTGCGTCATCTTCTTTTCGGCGTTTCCGATACATACCCAAACGGCAGTCGCCAGGACAATCACAGCTGCAACGGAGATAGACGTAACATATTTGAAAAATTTCTTATTCATATATATATATATTCTCCTCTGTATTATATGCTTTTGACAACATTATACTATAAATCCGTCGAAAAATCAACAAATTTGTAGCAAATGTATTAACTTCATAAATTGTTCACAAAGTATATACAGAAAATACATTGACTTTTTTCCTAAAACGGATATAATAGTTATTGAAAGGTCAAAGAAAGTCAAAGTCAAAGAGGGTGATTGAATGGGAGTAAGTGATAAGATAGAGAGTTTTATAACGGAGCTTTTAAAGAACGAGGAGGACGAATGGCTGGAACTCAGGCGAAACGAGCTTGCAACATTTTTTAACTGCGTACCCTCTCAGATAAATTACGTAATATCCACAAGGTTCAATCCCGAACACGGGTTTGTGGTGGAATCGCGCAGAGGGGGAGGCGGCTACCTGAGAATACGCCGTATAAGCGAAAACGGCGGATCGCCGTTTAGCCGGGTGATTTCGGAGATAGGCAATTCGTTATCGTTCCCCGATGCAAAGGCGTATCTTTCCTATTTGGTTCAGGTGAATGTGCTTGATGCGAAACTTGCAGGCGTAATGCTTGCCGGAGTGAGCGATAATTCGCTTTCGCTTACGCAGCCGGACAAGGATAGGGTGAGAGCGTCGGTAATGAAAAATATGCTGGCTTCGGCACAGCAGTAAAACGGATTTAGAAAGGATGATATATTATGTATGATTTATTTTCGGAATTTGAGGATTTATTCGGCGGACTGGACGCGTTCATGCAGCCGATAAGCTACCGTGAGGCGCAGAAATGTCCGCTGTGCGGACATACCTGGGCGGATTTCAGACGAACGGGACGGTTCGGCTGCGGAGAATGTTATAAAACATTCCGAACGCCGGTTGAGGAAACAATAAAACAGATACACACCACCTCGTCTCATACGGGCAAAATCCCGTCGAGATCTGGCGAAAAGCTTAAAACAAAACGCCGTTTGGAGGAGCTTAAAGCAAAGCTTCAGGACGCGGTAAGAAATGAAGATTACGAAACCGCGGCAAAGCTGCACAAGCAAATCCGCGAGATTGAAAACAACGGCTGAAAGGAGTGACGGATAATGATTTGGTATAAAAACAATGATAACGGAATAGTTATTTCAACAAGAATACGTCTTGCGAGAAACCTTGACGGAATACCGTTTCCGAATGCGCTTTCCGATAAAAAAGACGCCACGGAAAAAATCAAAAACGCAGTGATGAATTCAAATTCAACGCTGTCTGAGGATTTTGAATTTCTGTCGCTTGACAATGCCACGAAATCCGACAGGCTCACGCTTGCGGAGGAACATCTGATAAGTCCGGAAATGCTTGAGGGAAAAGGTCAGTCACTGCTTTTGAGCAAGGACAGAACCATGAGCATAATGCTTATGGAGGAGGATCACATAAGATTGCAGGTTATCGAGCCGGGACTGGAGCTGGACAAAGCGTATGAAACCGCAAGCCGTGTTGACGATGTCATAGAAGAAAGCGCCGTATATGCGTTTGACGAGCGTTTCGGCTATCTGACCGCTTGCCCGACAAATGCCGGAACAGGACTCAGAGCGTCCGTTATGATGCATCTTCCGGCGCTGACGATTACAAAAAATATCGGCAAAGTAATAAATGCGTCAACCGGTCTCGGAATCGAAGTCAGAGGTCTTTACGGCGAGGGCACGTCTGCGGAGGGCAGCCTGTACCAGATTTCCAACCGTATAACTATGGGACTTTCCGAAAAGGAAATTATAGAAAAAGTCAAGGGCGTTGTGAACCAGGTTATCGAAATGGAGGAAAAGGCGCGCAAGGCTCTTAAAGAAAACAGCAAAACCGCGTTCGAAGACAGATTATTCCGTTCTCTCGGAACGCTCAAATATGCAAGAAGTATTTCATCGTCCGAAGCAAAATCCTTGCTTTCCGATGTTATGCTCGGCATAAATATGGGAATACTTCCAAAGGGAAGTAAAATGACGCCGCTTGAATGTATTGTAAAAACAGCGCCGTCGTTCATAAGCGGAGGTAAGGATATATCTCCCGAAGAACGGGACGTTAAACGGGCGGAATTTATAAGAGAAAACCTTTAACAAACAGCGGCATAAAACCGCTGTATGAGGCAGAACACAAAAAAAGGAGTTGATAATTATGTTATTTTCAAATTTTACGGAAAAAGCCAGAATATCCATAAGCGAAGCGCATGACTGTGCGACGGAATTGGGACACAATTATATAGGCAGCGAGCATCTTCTTGCCGGACTTATAAGAGAGGGCAGCGGAGTTGCCGCAAAAGCGCTTGAAAAAGCCGGAATTACCGAAGAAAAGGTAATCGAAAAAATAAAAGAATATATCGGCAGCGGTGCGGCATTGCCGCAGGAAACGGAGCTTGCGCTCACGCCGAGAACAAAGAGGATTTTGGAATTAAGCGCATACGAGGCGCAGCGTCTCGGACACAGCTACATCGGCACGGAGCATATCCTGATGGCGATTATACGCGAGGGCAACGGAGTTGCAACGCGTATAATTGCGGCGTGCGGAGTAAGTCCGTCAGCGGTTTACAACAGCACCGTTCATTCGATTGAAGGCAGCGCCGAGCCGGAAACCGCCGCGGCGGAGCAGGGTTATGCGCCGAATCCTAATTCGTCAACGCCTACGCTTGACCAGTTCGGCAGAGATTTTACCGCGCTGGCAAAGGCGAACAAATTCGATCCGGTAATAGGCCGTTCGCATGAGATTGAACGTGTAACACAGATTTTGTCAAGACGTACAAAGAACAATCCGTGTCTGATAGGCGAACCGGGTGTAGGTAAAACAGCCGTTATAGAGGGATTGGCACAAAAAATCGCCTCCGGCGACGTGCCCGAACCGCTTAAAACAAAACGTCTTGTTTCCGTTGATTTGTCGTCAATGGTTGCAGGCGCTAAGTACCGCGGCGAGTTCGAGGAAAGACTTAAAAAGGTAATTAACGAGGTTCTTGAAGCCAAAAACGTTATCCTGTTCATCGATGAATTTCATACAATTGTCGGTGCGGGCAGCGCAGAGGGTTCGATGGACGCATCGAATATCTTAAAGCCGTTCCTTGCCAGGGGCGAGTTGCAGCTTATCGGCGCAACGACACTTAAAGAATACAAGAAATATATCGAAAAGGACGCGGCTCTTGAAAGACGTTTTCAGCCGGTAACGGTCGGAGAACCTACCGTTGAGGAAACAATCGGAATCTTAAAGGGCATACGCGACAAATACGAAGCGCATCACAGCGTAACGATTACCGACGAAGCGCTTGCCGCAGCGGCAAAGCTTTCGTCAAGATATATCACAGACAGATTTTTACCGGACAAGGCAATCGACCTTATCGATGAAGCCGCATCAAAGAAACGTCTCGGTTCGCAGACCGAGCCGGCCGACTTGAAGAAAGCGGAGGAAGAGCTGGAAAAACTGAAAAGTGAGAAAGAGGAAGCAATAACCGCGCAGGACTTTGAAAAAGCGGCAAAGCTGCGTGATGAGGAAAAGCAGCTTACCGAGCGTGCGGAAAGCCTTAAAAAGGAATGGAAGGGCAGCGGCACATCATCGGGACTTACCGTTGACGAGGACGATATAGCGGATATTCTTGCCGACTGGACGCACATTCCGGCGGCAAAGCTTAAACAGGAGGAAACCGAAAAGCTGCGTCACCTCGAAGAAACGCTCCATGCGAGAGTTATCGGTCAGGACGAGGCTGTTTCGGCGGTTGCAAAGGCTATAAAGAGAGGCCGTGCCGGACTTAAAGACCCGAAACGTCCGATAGGTTCGTTCCTGTTCTTAGGCCCTACGGGCGTAGGTAAAACGGAGCTTTCAAAGACGCTTGCGGAAACGATGTTCGGCAGCGAAAGCGCTCTTATAAGAGTAGATATGTCGGAATATATGGAAAAGCACGCCGTTTCAAAATTCATCGGTTCGCCTCCGGGATATGTAGGCTTTGAGGAGGGGGGTCAGCTTACAGAGAAAATCAGAAAGCACCCGTACTCCGTAATACTGTTCGATGAAATCGAAAAGGCACACCCCGATGTGTTCAATATCATGCTCCAGATTCTGGACGACGGTATTCTTACAGACGCACAGGGCAGAAAGGTGGATTTCAAAAACACCGTTATCATCATGACCTCAAACCTCGGCGCAAAGCAGATTTTAGGCAAGGTTTCATCACATCTCGGCTTTGGTGCGGACAAAAAAGAGGATGAGGAAAAGACCGAGCATGAACAGATTAAGGAAAAGGTTATGAGCGAGGTTAAAAGCACGTTCAAGCCGGAATTCCTCAACAGAATTGACGAAATAATCGTGTTCGACCGTCTGAGCGAGGATAACATCAGAGAAATTGCACGTCTGATGCTTAAATCTCTTACAAAGAGACTTAAAGACAACGATATTGACGTAACCTTTACCGACGACGCCGTAAATAAAATTGCGAAGGAAGGCTTTGATCCGACCTACGGCGCAAGACGGTTAAGGCGGGCAATCCAGAGTAAAATCGAGGATATGCTCTCCGAAAAAATCATTGACGGCGACGTAAAGAGCGGCGACAATATCACTGTTGATGTAAAGGACGATGCCTTTACAGTGGCATAAAATGTGGATTGTGCGGAACGGAAAATCCGTTCCGCACAATTTTTTACAAAAAAATTTTAAAAAACAGTGGTAATCTTAAAAAAGGTGTGTTATAATATAAGATAGGTGTATTTTAATTATATTTATTTGGAGGAAAGCATGAATTTATTTGATAAATTGTTCGGAACGTATTCCGACAGAGAGCTTAAGCGTGTTCATCCTATTGCCCAAGAGGTAATGGCTTTGGAGGAAAAGACCGCACAGCTGTCGGATGCCGAGCTTAAAGCAAAAACTCCCGAATTTAAGGAAAGACTTAAAAACGGGGAAACGCTTGACGATTTGCTGCCCGAGGCTTTTGCGGTAATGCGCGAGGCAAGCTGGAGAGTTCTCGGAATGAAGCATTTCTATGTTCAGGTGGTAGGCGGTATCATACTTCACCAGGGACGTATCGCCGAAATGAAAACAGGTGAGGGTAAAACTCTTGTTTCCACGCTTCCGGCGTATCTTAACGCGCTGACGGGCAACGGAGTACATATCGTTACCGTAAACGATTACCTTGCAAAACGAGACAGTGAATGGATGGGAAAGGTTTACCGTTTCCTCGGCATGAGCGTGGGTCTTATTATCCATGACCTCGATAACGATGACCGCCGCAGAGCATATGCGTGCGACATCACCTACGGAACAAACAATGAGCTGGGCTTTGACTATCTTCGTGACAATATGGTTGTCAGAAAAGAGGATATGGTTCAGCGCGGACATAATTATGCCATCGTCGACGAGGTGGATTCAATCCTCATAGACGAGGCGAGAACTCCGCTTATCATTTCCGGCATGGGCGACGATGCAAACGAGCTGTACACCGTTGCGGATATGTTTGCAAAGCGTCTTAAAAAGCTGGTTTTAACAGAGCACGACGACAAAACTCTTGACGTTGACGTTGATGCCGACTATATCGTTGACGAAAAGGCAAAGACCGCAACGCTTACCGAAAGAGGTATCAAAAAGGCGGAACAGGGATTCGGCGTGAATAATCTGTCCGACCCCGAAAATATGAAATTGCAGCACCACATTAACCAGGCTCTGCACGCAAACGGCGTTATGCACCGGGATCAGCAGTACGTTGTAAAGGACGGTCAGGTGCTTATAGTGGACGAGTTTACCGGACGTATCATGCCGGGCAGACGTTACAGCGACGGTCTGCATCAGGCTATCGAGGCAAAAGAAGGCGTTAAGATTGAAAACGAATCCAAAACGCTTGCTACAATCACGTTCCAGAATTTCTTCCGTCTGTATGGAAAGCTTTCCGGTATGACCGGTACGGCACTTACGGAGGAGGAGGAATTTCAGCATATATACAAGCTTGACGTTATAGAAATTCCGACAAACAAGCCTGTTATCCGTGAGGATATGCACGATTCCGTTTACAAAACGGAAAAGGGCAAATTCATGGCGGTTATACGTCAGATTAAGGAATGTCACGAAAAAGGACAGCCTGTGCTTGTAGGTACGGTAAACGTGGACAAGTCGGAGCTTTTGAGCGCACTTTTAAAGCGCGAGGGTATTCCGCATAACGTGCTGAATGCAAAGTTCCACGAAAGAGAAGCGGAAATCGTTGCGCAGGCAGGTAAAAAAGGAGCCGTAACGATTGCCACAAACATGGCGGGCCGCGGTACCGATATTATGCTTGGCGGAAATGCCGAATACATGGCAAAGCATGAAATGGCAAGGCAGGGATTCAGCGAGGAGCTTATAAACGAGGCTACAGGCTTTGCGGAAACCGACGATGAGGAAATCATAAACGCGCGTAAGGTATTTACAGAGCTTAACGATAAATTCAAAGAGCAGATTCAGCCGGAGCGCGACGAAGTCAAGGCTTTGGGCGGACTGTTTATAATTGGTACGGAACGTCACGAATCAAGACGTATCGACAATCAGCTGCGCGGACGTGCCGGACGTCAGGGCGACCCGGGTGCGTCAAAGTTCTTCCTTTCGCTTGATGATGATCTGATGCGTATATTCGGCAGCGAAAGAGTAAAATCAATGGTTAACGCTCTCGGTTTGGAGGAGGATCAGCCTATCGAGGCAAAGATGCTCACAAACGCAATCGAAAACGCACAGAAAAATCTGGAAAGCAGAAACTTTGATTCGCGTAAGAACGTTCTCCAGTACGACGAGGTTATGAACGAGCAGCGTAAGATTATCTACAAGCAGCGTCAGATGGTGCTTGACGGCGAGGATATAAGCCCGACAATCAAGTCGATGATCGAGGCTGTTATAGATTCCGCAATCAACGATTATATCGGTATTTCGGAGATTCCGGAGGAATGGAATATCCGTGCGCTTACCGAGTTTGCGAATAATAATTTAAGAGCAAACGGCGAATTTGTTATTGAGGATTCGGAGCTTGACACAATCACCAAAAACGATATCAAGGATATGCTTATGGATATAGCCAATAAACGCTATGCGGAGCAGGAGGAGATATTCGGGCCGTCAATGCGTGAGCTTGAAAGAGTGCTTATGCTAAGAGTTGTCGATACGCTCTGGATGGATCACCTTGACGAGATGGAACACGTAAAACGTGAAATAGGGCTTAGAGCTTACGGTCAGCACGATCCCGTTGTTGAATACAGAAACGTCGGTTCGGAGCTGTACGAGGGTATGCTCGACGCCATAAAGAGAGATACGGTAAGATACATTCTCTTTGCAATGCCGCGTATCAGGATAGAACGCGAGCAGGTTGCAAAACCGCTTGATACGGGCGGCGACGGTTCGCTCAAAAAGCGTCCGGCATCAGCGGATAAGAAAGAGCCCGGCAGAAATGACCCCTGCCCCTGCGGCAGCGGCAAAAAGTATAAAAACTGCTGCGGTAAGAATAAAGATTAAATAATCGCATTCAAAACGCACCGTACGGAACGGATTTTTTCCGGCGGTGCGTTTCGTGCGTGCATAAGCTTGCTGAAATTATGTTAATTTTGCCATATTGACAATTTTATTAAATACATATATAATATATGACATAGTTTATTTATGTTGTTTTTAATGTATCTATTGAAAAAGCAAATCCGACGCTTTTTAATATCTTCAAATTCACACCAAAAACAATACCCTATACAAACTTGTTTTATTATAATCGGAAAGAGGTAAATCATGGAAGAAGAATTATTGGAACGAAAGACGAAAGAAGAACTTAAACAGATTGCGCAGGGACTGGAAATACCTCGTATTTCAACTATGAAAAAGGACGAAATAATCGAGGCAATACGTGAAAAGCGAGCACAGATTGACGAGGAAAATAAAAAACAGAGCGAAAAAAAGAAAAAGCGCGAGCGTCCTGCCGATGCGGTAGAGGTATGTGGTATTCTTGATGTGATGAACGACGGCTTCGGTTTTTTGAGAGTTGAGAACTATTTAAGCAGTCAGAACGATATTTACGTATCGCCTACGCAGATAAGGCGTTTTAATCTCAAAACGGGTGACGAGATAGTCGGCGACTGCCGTCCGACGCAGGACGAGGACAGATATTCGCCGCTGCTGTTTGTAAAAACGATTAACGGCGATCCGCTCGAAATAGCTTTAAAGCGCCGTCCGTTTGAAAGGCTTACGCCTATTTATCCGAAAGAAAAGCTTATTCTTGACACAGGCGAAGCGAATAAATGCGCAGCAAGGCTTATAGATCTTGTCGCACCGATAGGCAAGGGACAGCGCGGAATGATAGTTGCGCCGCCGAAAGCCGGAAAAACCACAATTATAAAGGAAATCGCACAGTCTATTTCCAAAAATCATCCCGATATAAAGCTGATAGTGCTGCTTGTTGACGAACGCCCCGAAGAAGTTACGGATATGAAGCGTTCGATTGACGGCGAGGTTATATATTCGACCTTTGACCAGATGCCCGAAAACCACTGCAAGGTTGCGGAAATGGTACTTGAACGTGCGCAAAGGCTTGTTGAGCAGAAAAAGGACGTTGTAGTTCTGCTCGATTCGATAACCCGTCTTGCGCGTGCGTATAATCTTACAGTTACCCCGACCGGAAGAACTCTTTCCGGCGGACTTGACCCGGACGCGCTCTTTAAGCCGAAGAAGTTTTTCGGCGCAGCGCGCAATATAGAGGAGGGGGGCAGCCTGACGGTGCTTGCCACAGCGCTTGTGGAAACGGGCAGCCGTATGGACGATGTTATTTTCGAGGAATTTAAGGGAACGGGCAACATGGAGTTAAAGCTCGACCGTAACCTGCAGGAAAAACGCATATTCCCCGCTATTGATATTCTAAAATCCGGAACGCGCCGTGAGGAGGATCTCATGACTAACCGTGAACGTGAAGCCGCATGGGTAATGCGCCGCGAAATAAGCAGAACCGGCAGCTATGAGGTTGCAAAAATTATACATTGCCTGAAAAGTACGCAGACAAACAAGGAATTTGTCGAGGCGGTAATAAAGCTTTACAGCTAAATCAAAAAAAATATTGTTTTTTTTCAAAAACCTATGGAATTTTATCGGAATATATAATATAATAATAGGATAGGAAAAACTATTTTATTGACGGAGGACAGAACTATGGAGGATATTTTAAGAATTCTTGACAAGGAGCAGGGAAAAATATCACGTACTAAGATTGCGCAGATGCTCGGAAAGGACGAAAAAGAGGTTGACGAAAAGATAGCCGAGCTTGAAAAGGACAATATAATAGTTGGTTACAAGACAATCGTAAACTGGGACAAAACCGATAGGGATATGGTTACGGCGCTCATTGAGCTGCGTATAACGCCTCAGCGCGGCGAGGGTTTTGACAAGGTTGCGGAGAGAATTTATAAATATCCGCAGGTGCGCTCGCTTTATCTGATGTCCGGCGCGTATGATCTTGCGGTGACAATCGTCGGAAAATCCATGAAAGAGGTTGCGCTGTTTGTTGCGCAGAAGCTTGCTCCCATGGATTCGATTATTTCAACGGCAACGCACTTTGTGCTGAAAAAATACAAAGAGGAAGGAATTGTATTCGAGGATGACGAAAAAGATACAAGACAGGTAATTACGCTATGATAGATTTGGATAAGATTATTTCTCCTGTTGTGGACGCAATTCCGCCCTCGGGAATAAGAAAGTTTTTTGACGTGGCAAACGAAATGGAGGACGCAATTTCGCTCGGAGTCGGCGAACCGGACTTTACCACGCCCTGGGCAATCCGCGAAGCGGGAATTTATTCGCTTGAAAAGGGTCAGACCCACTATACCGCAAATGCGGGATTGATAGAATTAAGAGAAGAAATATGCAAATATACGGAGCGCAAATACGGCGTAAGCTATGACAGCCGGAAACAGGTTCTTGTAACCGTTGGCGGCAGTGAAGCGATTGATGCGCTTATACGCTGCGTTATCCATTCGGGAGATGAGGTTTTAATTCCCGAGCCGAGCTTTGTATGCTATAAGCCGCTTACGGTTATGGCAGGCGGAGTACCCGTTCCGATTGAAACAAAGGAGAAAAATAACTTCCGCCTTACGCCGGAGGAGCTTAGGGAAAAAATAACGGATAAAACAAAGCTGCTCATAATGCCCTACCCGAACAATCCTACGGGCGGAGTAATGTCGCGTGCCGATTTGGAGGCGATTGCGGACGTGCTTCGCGATACGAATATACTGGTGCTTTCGGACGAAATATATTCGGAGCTGCGTTACGGCGATGAAAAGCATACCTGTTTTTCGGCGATTGACGGCATGAAAGAACGCACTGTTGTCGTGAACGGATTTTCAAAGGCATTTGCAATGACCGGCTGGCGTTTAGGTTACGCATTGGGACCGGAAAGACTTATAAAGCTTATGACAAAAGTTCACCAGTACGGAATAATGTCCTCGCCCACAACAAGCCAGTATGCCGCTATCGAGGCGTTGCGCAGCTGCGACAGGGACGTTGAGGATATGGTGTGCGAATACAATTACCGCCGCCGCTATATAGTGGACGGGTTCAGAGCTATGGGACTTTCGTGCTTTGAGCCGCTCGGAGCGTTTTACGTTTTCCCGTGTATAAAATCCACAGGCATGACCAGTGAGGAATTTTGTAATGCGCTTTTACAGGAGGAACACGTTGCGGTTGTTCCCGGAAATGCGTTCGGCGAAAGCGGCGAAGGCTTTATACGCTGTTCTTATGCGTATTCGATTGAAAATATACAGACAGCGCTCGAAAGAATAGAAAGATTTGTAAAAAAACACAGGAAAGGTTAAGGTATTGGGGATTATGGCTACAAAATATATTTTCGTAACAGGCGGAGTCGTTTCCGGACTGGGCAAAGGAATTACCGCAGCATCGCTGGGCAGACTGCTTAAAGCAAGAGGCTATAAGGTGACAATGCAGAAGTTTGACCCGTATATAAACGTTGACCCGGGAACTTTAAGCCCGTATCAGCACGGCGAGGTTTTCGTAACAGATGACGGTGCGGAAACAGACCTCGATTTAGGTCATTATGAAAGATTTATTGATGAGAATTTAAGCATAAATTCAAACGTGACGACAGGTAAAATTTACTGGTCGGTAATCACAAAAGAGCGTCACGGAGACTATGAGGGAAGAACCGTTCAGGTTATTCCGCATATCACAAACGAAATCAAGGACAGAGTTTACAGAGTGGCAAGAACACAGGAAACCGATATCGTTATTACCGAAATCGGCGGTACTGTCGGCGATATTGAGTCCACGCCTTTTTTGGAAGCAATCAGACAGGTTGCGACAGAGGTTGGCAGAGAAAACTGCATTTATGTACATCTTACGCTTGTGCCGTATATAAGCACCTCCGGCGAGCAGAAAACAAAGCCTACGCAGCATTCGGTAAAGGAGCTTTTAAGCTTGGGTATTCAGCCGGACGTTATAGTTTTGCGTACGGAAAAGCCGCTTGAGGAAGGTTTGGCGGATAAGATTGCGCTGTTCTGTAATGTTTCGGGAGAAAGCGTTATACAGAATCTTGATATGGACACGCTCTATGGAGTTCCGCTTGCGCTTGAAAAAGAAGGCCTTGCAAAGGTTGTGTGCAAAAAGCTTTGTCTGGAGGACAGAACTCCCGATATGGAGGACTGGATAAAGATGGTTGCGGTTGCAAAGGATTTATTAAAAGGCGGCAAGGACGAAGTGACTATTTCGTTAGTGGGAAAATATGTATCGCTGCATGATGCTTATATCAGTATAGTTGAATCATTAAAGCACGGCGGAATAGAAAATTACGCAAACGTAAATATTAATTGGGTTGACAGCGAGGAAGTCACCGACGAAACTGCGGACAAGCTTTTGAGCGGAAGTGACGGAATACTTGTTCCAGGCGGATTTGGCGACAGAGGTATCGAAGGTAAAATCATTGCAGCAAAATATGCGAGAGAAAATAATATTCCGTATTTCGGAATTTGCTTAGGTATGCAGATTGCTGTTATTGAATATGCAAGAAATGTGCTGGGCTATGCGGACGCAAATTCATCGGAGCTTAATCCCGCAACGACTCATCCCGTTATCGACCTTATGCCGGAGCAGAAAGACGTTGAAGATTTGGGCGGAACGATGCGTCTTGGACTTTATCCCTGTAAGATTACGCCCGATACGCTTGCACAGAAAATTTATAACAGTGATTTGATATATGAAAGACACAGACACAGATACGAGTTCAACAATTTTTACAGAACAGAAATGCTTGAACACGGACTTGTAATCTGCGGTCAGTCGCCGGACGATAAGCTTGTGGAAATGGTTGAAATCCCAACGCACCCGTTCTATATCGGAGTGCAGTTCCATCCGGAATTTAAGTCCAGACCAAACCATGCGCATCCGCTGTTCTCAAGCTTTATCAAGGCGGCATTGGAGAACAAAAAGGGAATGTAAAAAAGTCCGAACCGAATGAGCCGCCCTCCAAAAGTCAGATTAAAAATCCAACTTTTGGAGGGCGTTTTTTTATACGAAAAACAGAGAATATAAATTTAAAAGATTAGGTATTTTGACTGCATAAAAAACAGCGCAGTAGCTGTAAAAACTACTGCGCTGTTAAAAAGTCCGACTTTTGGGGTCACATTAAAGTGAATTTTTTTAATTAGTCGTTATATTCCTTATTCCATGAATAGAACTTTCTGATTTCAGCGCCGACCTGTTCAAGCTGATGCTCTGCACCCTTTGCTCTGCAAGCATTGAAGTGTGCTCTGCCGTTCTTGTTTTCCGCAATCCACTTAGAAGCGAATGTTCCGTCCTGGATTTCGTCCAGAACCTTCTTCATTTCTTTCTTTGTTTCGTCGGTGATAAGTCTCTTTCCTGTTTCGTAATCGCCGAATTCAGCTGTATCCGAAATCGAATATCTCATTCTTGAGAATCCGCCCTGATAGATAAGGTCAACGATAAGCTTCATCTCATGTATACACTCAAAATAAGCGTTTCTGGGGTCGTAGCCTGCATTTACAAGCGTTTCAAAGCCTGCTGTCATCAGTGCCGTTACGCCGCCGCACAGAACAGCCTGTTCACCAAAGAGGTCTGTTTCTGTTTCGCACTGGAATGTTGTTTCCAGAATTGCAGCTCTTGCGCCGCCGATACCTGCGCCGTATGCCAATGCAAGGTCAAGAGCTTTGCCCGAAGCGTCCTGCTCGATTGCAACCAGACACGGAACACCCTTGCCGTCAAGATACTCCGAACGTACCGTATGACCGGGGCCTTTGGGTGCGATCATTGCAACGTCTACGTCAGCGGGAGGAACTATCTGCTTAAAGTGAATGTTAAAGCCGTGTGCAAACATCAGCATATTTCCCTCTTCGAGGTTGGGAGCAATGCTTTCCTTGTATATGTCAGCCATAACCTCATCGGGAGTAAGCATCATGATGATGTCGCCCTTCTTGGCAGCTTCAGCCGGAGTGTATACGGGGATACCGTAGTCCTCAGCCGTCTTTACACGTCTTGAACCCTCTCTCAGTCCGACAATAACGTCAACGCCGCTGTCCTTTAAGTTCATAGCGTGAGCGTGACCCTGTGAACCGAAACCGATGACAGCAACTGTTTTACCCTGCAATAACTGCAAGTTGCAGTCGCTCTCATAGAATACCTTTGCTACATGATCCAATTTCTTTGCCATTTTGATTACCTCTTTCTTTATTTAAAAATTATTTATCAATTTTTAACGTGTTTGAACCTCTTTCGAGGGCGGTCATGCCGGTACGCGCGATTTCCTCAACGCCGTACTGCGATACCATATCAATGAACGCATTCAGCTTCTGATCGCTGCCCGTAAGCTCTGCGGTCAGCGTTGTGGGCGAAATATCAACGATATTTGCTCTGAAAACGTTCGTGATTTCAATTACCTCGCTCCTTGTTTTGGGCGAGCTTTTTATTTTTACGAGAACAAGTCCTCTTTTTACGCTGTCGCTTGATTTTAAGGTTTTGATTTTTATAACCTCAATAATCTTGGAAAGCTGCTTTGAAACCTGCTCCACAAGCTGTTCATCGCCCTGTACCTCGATGGTAATTCGGGATACAAGCTCATCGGAGGTCGGCCCTACCGACAGCGAATGAATGTTAAAGCTTCTGCGGGAGAATAATCCGACTACTCTTGAAAGTACGCCGGGGTGGTTTTCAACCAATACGGATAAAGTGTATTTTTCCATTTATTTATCCTCCTTTTCGGGCAGTACGTCTGCATTCAGTGCGTCACCCGTAGGTTCATACGGGCTGACCGATACCACCAAAAGGTACGATTTGTCGTCAGCCATCATTTCGTCTATCGCCGCGGCGATATTGCTGTTTTCGCTGATGTAACCGTTCTTTATTCCATACGCATCGGCAAGCTTGTTGAAATCGGGGCTCCCCTCAATGCTTACGGACTGATAATTTGATTTATACAGCAGATACTGATGTTCGTGAACCATACCCAGACGGTCGTTTTTAAATACAACCATCTTTACCGGAATATTGTGCTGGCACATAGTTCCCAGCTCCGGCAAATCCATCTGGAAGCTTCCGTCGCCCATTACCGCGATGACGGGAACGTCTTTCTGAGCCACCGACGCACCGATTGCGGCAGGCAGTCCGTAGCCCATTGTTCCGAATCCGCCCGAAGTGATAAACGAACGCGGATTTTTAAAGGTGAAGTAGTTTGAAACCCATATCTGATTCTGTCCTACCTCTGTCGAAAGATAAACATCGGAGTTTGTCTTTTCCGACAGAACTTTAAGGAAATACTTCGGATTTACATATCCGTTATCTGCGCTGTCAATCTTCTGAGCATATTTTTTGTTAAGCTCTTTCATTTCTCCGTCCCATGACGGTGTTGTTTTAAAGTCGCCCACAAGCGGCAAAAGCTGCGTTAAAACGTCTTTAATATCACCCACAACCGGAATAAGCGGCTGTGTGTTTTTGCCGATTTCGGCAGGGTCAATATCTATATGCACAAGCTTTTTGACCTCTTTAAGTCCCTTGATATGAGCTGTGCTTCTGTCGCCGAGCCTTGTACCGAGTCCCAGTATGAAATCACTGCGGTTTAAAGCGTTATTCGCCTTTTTCTGACCGTGCGAACCAATCATGCCCATATATTTTTCACTGTCCGTCGGAACAGCGCCTATTCCCATCATAGTGGTGACAACGGGAATACCTGTTTTTTCGGTAAGCTCCCTAAGCTCGTCCACCGCGTCCGAAATAACAACTCCGCCGCCGGCAAGAATAATCGGCTTCTGGGATTTGTGCATTGCTTCGGCAACCTTTTTAATCTGCGCCTCGTTAGCTTTGTCCAAAAGGCGGTAGCCTCTGATGTTAAGCTCCTCTTCTTCGTCGGGATAGTCAAATTCACGCTTTAACAAATCCATCGGAAAATCAATCAGCACAGGTCCCGGTCTGCCTGTATTTGCAATGTAAAACGCTTCGTTCAGAACACGTCTTATTTCAAGTCCGTTTCTGATAAGGCAGCTGTGCTTTACAAAAGGAAGCGTTGCCCCCGTAATGTCGACCTCCTGGAATGCGTCCTTGCCGATAAGCGGCGACGATACCTGACCCGTCAGCACAACCATAGGCACACTGTCCATAAATGCGGTAGCAATGCCTGTTATAAGGTTTGTTGCGCCCGGACCGGAGGTGGCGGTACAAACTCCCGCACGCTTCGTCACCCTCGCATAACCCGACGCCATATGCGCCGCGCCCTGCTCGTTTCTGGTAAGCACGTGCTTTATCGAGGAGAACGAAAGCCTGTCGATTATAGGACAGTTGGCTGCGCCCGGATACCCGAACACAATTTTCACACCGTTTCGCTCCAAGGTTCTTACAACCATTTCAGCACCGGTAATTTTCAAGAAAATTCCTCCTTTTTGTTTTTGTTTTTTGCGTATGCACTGTTTGGCATACCGCATACCATCTGTTTTTGGAAGATGGCGGTGAAAGCGTGTTGTATTATTACGCTCTTTTTCCGCTCTTGTGTGAGAGGAAATTCTTCTTATACTATTTTATTTTATCAGCCTTGTTAGCGATTGTCAACTTTTTTTTTGCATATTGTTAGAGTTTGATATTTATAGCGTCGTTAATAATTTTTTTTTGTATATTTTCATACGCTTTAACCGTTCTTATTTGCAAAATGGTATTGACAAAATGCTCTGATAAGGATATAATGATAATAGAAAAGGCAGAATTCAAACGGTTATGCCCTAAACGAACTATTTTTACAATAGCCGCCCATTGGCATGTGGGGCGGCTATTGTACTTTTATTGAACAAATTATCCAATTGTATTATAATTGTAAACATGATTTAACGGGCCGGAGCCTTTGCCCAGATCAAGCATGGCGGCAAGCGCACCCGTTAAGTATTCTTTGGCATTCTTTATGCTTTCGTCAAGGCTTTTTCCGTCAGCAAGGCTGCAGGCTATTGCGGAGGAAAGCGTACAGCCCGTTCCGTGCGTGTTCGGATTATTTATTCTTTCCGATTTGTACCAGTTAACAGTTTCGTTAAAATAGAGCAAATCTGTTGCGTCGTTTACCAGATGTCCGCCTTTCACCAGTATTGCGCCGCTGTATTTCTTTGAAATCAGCTTTGCTGCCGAAATCATGTCCTGCTCATTCGCTATTTTAATTCCGCTTAAAACCTCGGCTTCAGGTATATTCGGCGTGATAACCTCCGCCATCGGCAGCAAAATATCGGTCAGCGCGGTCTGCGCCTCCTCCGAAATCAAACGGCAGCCGCTTGTCGAAACCATAACCGGATCGACAACAATTTTCTGTGCCTTATATTCGCTCAGTTTTTCGGCAATTACTTTTATAATCTCACTGTTCGATACCATACCTATCTTCACGCTGTCGGGGAAAATATCGGTAAAAACCGCGTCAAGCTGCTGTCCGACAAATTCGGGAGTTGCCTCCGATATACCGAACACTCCGGTTGTGTTCTGCGCCGTGAGCGCGGTAATCACACTCATGGCGTACATTCTGTGCGCCGTTATTGTTTTTATGTCGGCTTGTATTCCCGCACCTCCGCTTGAATCCGAACCGGCGATTGTCAGTACCTTTTTCATGGCTATACATTCCTTTCACTCTAAAATGCGGCATAAATCCGTCATATTATCGGTATAATAATCCGCAATATCCTTTAATTTCTCTTGATTTTCTTCGTGCCTGTCATATATTCCGGCGACGGTAAACCCTGCTTTTTTTGCCGTTTCGGCGGCATAGAGCGCGTCCTCAAGCACAAGCGTATTGCGCTTGTCCGTTCCGAGAAATTCCAAAGCCTTTTCGTATATAACGGGCGAGGTTTTTCCGCTGCCTGCGTTCGTGCAGGTGAAAATTTGCGGAAAATATTTTAAAATTCCGGTGCGCTCCAAAGCTGCTTTTACAAGGTATTCATCTGTGGCGGTGGCAATACACATTTTTACGCCGTTTTCGCTTAACTTTTTAAGAAAATCCCCCACGCCGTCCTTGCATTGCACCTCATACCGGTATTTGTCCTCGACCATTTTATTAACGCCGTCCGCTATTTCATCAACCGTCAGACTGACGCCGTATTCTGTTCTGTAATATATTGCAGCCTCCTGCAAGCTCATGCTGTTCAGCGTTTTTGCCAAATCCTCACGCGGCTTAATCCCGAGAGAAATAAGGTAATCGCTGCCGATTGTGTCCCATATTTCCATCGAATCAAGCAGTGTGCCGTCAACGTCGAATATTGCACCCTTAACCGTCATTCTACCACGCCTTTCAGTTTTTCGGCAAGCGTTTTGCAGCTTTTTTCCACATCTTTTGCAGCAAATATTGCCGAAACAAGCGCTGCGCCGTCTATGCCGCTGCCCTTTAACTGCGATATGTTTTCTTCGTTGATTCCGCCTATCGCAACCACAGGAATACTTACGGCAGCGCAGATTTTTTTAAGCGTTTCAAGCGGAACGTCCGCAGCGTCGGTTTTGGTTGACGTATTAAATACTGCGCCGACCCCCAGGTAATCTGCGCCGTCGCGCTCCGCCTTTACAGCCTGTTCGACAGTCTGCGCCGATACGCCCAAAATCATCTCGTCGCCGATAAGCTTTCTCGCGTCGGACGCAGCCATATCCTCCTGACCGATATGAAGTCCGTCCGCGCCGCATTTCACCGCTATGTCCGCATTGTCGTTTATAATAAACGGAATGTTGTTTTTATTGCAGAGTTTTTTTATTTCAGCCGCTTCGGCAAAAAATTTGTCTGCGCCAAGATCCTTTTCCCTAAGCTGCAAACAGGTTATTCCGCCCTTTATCGCACATTCGATCTGCTCGTAAAGACTTTGCTTTGTCGCCCAGCGTCTGTCCGTAACGGCGTACAGAAACATACATTTTTTATCGCACTTCATACTTTGCACCTCTTTCAAGGTCATCGCCCGTGAGATTATAAACAGCGTCTATGATATAATTTCTGTATGAGGAGTTGCCGTCAAGAGATGTCATTCTCCCTGCGCCTTTTTCGCCGCACAGTCCCATTGTGCAGACAGCCGCCGCGCAGGCGGTAAGAATATCGTCCTTATTTGCCGCAGCAAACGCCGTCATAAGCGCCGAAAGCTGGCAGCCCGTTCCTGTTATGCTGCTCATCATCTTGTTTCCGTTGTTTATAAGGAATGTTTTTGTTCCGTCCGTTACAATATCGGTTTTGCCCGTAACCGCAACAACTGCGCCTGTTTTTAAAGCAAATTTTTTCGCAGTTTCAACCATATCGTCGTTTATTGCGTCAGTTTCTCCGGCGTCAACGCCCTTTGTGTCTGCACTCTCTCCGGCAAGCGTCTTTATTTCCGACGCATTTCCGCGGATAACCGAAAATTTTACTTCACTGAGCAGCTTAACCGCCGTATCGGTTCGGAGTGCCGACGCACCTGCGCCGACAGGGTCAAGCAATACGGGAATATTCAGCTCGTTTGCCTTTTTTCCCGATATGAACATTGATTTGATTGTTCTTTCGTTAAGCGTTCCGATGTTGATGTTAAGACCGGAGCATATGCTTGTTATGTCCGCCGCTTCAAGCGGTTCGTCCGCCATAATCGGCGACGCTCCGCAGGCTAAAAGTATATTTGCACAGTCGTTTACCGTCACATAGTTTGTGATATTATGCACAACCGGCGAAAGCTTTCTTACGTTTTCTGATTTTTCCTTAAACATTTTTACTTCCTTTCTGTGTCGCAGACACACCCTTGATTTTATTTGCTATATAGCACAGCACACCCGTAACTGCCATTACGGGCAGCGTGTTTCCCAAAACAAAGTCGAAATTCATCGAACAGCGGTACATCACAAAGCCAGCTGCCCATACCGCAAGGTTTATTGCGTCAATGCCCTTGTGCGAGCTGTCCTTTTTCAGTATGTAGTAGTCGACAATCTGAACTGCAATCATCGGCGCAAAAACCGAACCGATAAAGTATAAAAATCCCTCATAATATCCGGTTTTGGTGAGTATCGCAAGCAATGTTCCGACAACGCATACGGCAATAGCGGCATATTTTTGATTAATTTTTTTGTATATGCTCACACTGCTTATTCCGGCTGAATACACATCGAGGAATGTGGTTGTTACGGTGGAGAATATTATTATAATCAGAGCCGCAATGCCGAGACCCGCTTTAACCATTATAACCGCAATATCGGTTTCGCCGGTAAAAAGCGCAGCGCCAAGACCTATTATATACATCCAGCAGCTTATAACAAAATATACCGCCGAGCTTACCAATGACGGCTTACAGTTGTTTTCCGCCTCTCTTGTGTAGTCGGAAATAAGCGGCAGCCACGAAAGCGGCATCGCAACCGCAAGCTCTACCGCTGCGCCGAAGCTTATTGCTTCTTCTGCCGCCGCGGAGGAATTTTCCTTAAAGATTACAAAGCTCATTACGACCGTCAGCAAGAACAGCAGCCCCATCGCAATGCAGTTTATGACGTTCATGTTTTTCATGCCGATAAACAGCCACAAAATTATGAGCAGTCCGATTACAACGCACCAAAGGTTTGCGCCGATAAATGATGCCGCACCCTGTGCCGCGGCGGCGCCGTTGGCAATCATAACAGCCGTCCAGCCGATAAGCTGAATGATATTAAGCAGTGAAAACAGCTTTGCGCCGTTCATTCCGAAAGACATTTTAACGGTTTCCATGGAGCTTTTTCCGGTTTTTCCGCCGATAACTCCGGCAAGAAACAGCAGTATGCAGCCGATAATATGACCTGTGATTATCGCTGCGATGCCCTTTGAAAAGCCTAACGGTGCAAAATAAGTTCCCGTAAGTATTTCCGAAATCGAAACGCCTGCGCCGAACCATATCAGTCCGTTTGTGAATAAAGTTGTTTTTTCATTTTTCATATGTAAATCTCCGTTTCCGCCGCAAATGCGGCATAAATTTTTAAGAAAAAAAGAGTATCCTGAAACAGGATACTCTCCGTGAATAAAGTGCAGTATAAGCTTCCTACGCCGGCATTATCCGAATCAGGTTAAAGGGTCGAAGTAACACAACTTCCTCTCAGCCGCTTTTGACAGCTCCCCTGTTTTTTCTATATTATATCACAGACTTCGGCAAAAGTCAAGATGAATTTAACAAACAAAAGCAGGTTTTTTGTGCAAAACGATTAATCAGCCAAAACAAAACCCGTGAAAAACTCCGGTCTGTGAAAATCAGGCTCGGGCGTATTTATCGGCGCATACGCAACATAATCCCCACTTTCATTAATAATATTTTTCATCAATTTTTCTCTTAATAAATTTATACAAAAGCAGCATCAAAATCAGAAAAACAATTCCGCCGGAGAAAATATACACCCACGGTTCAACCGCATTTTCGATTTTAAGCTCCTCCCAAAGCGAATTTAACGTATTTGTCGTATCGGGGTCAAGATTTTCGTAATACGAGGATTTAATTCCGCCTTCGGGATACAGAATATCTACGGCATTTTCGTGAATTTCGCTCATATCGTCAATATATGTCTGATTATCCTTTACAAGCACATTCGGAGACGCATAGCATACATACTCCGCATTTGCCACCGCAATATCCTCCGACAGGCAGAAATTAATATATTCTTCCGCAATCTCCTTATTCTTTGCGCACGACGGAATACACATCGCGTCAACAAAAATATTCGTTCCGCTTTTCGGATAGAAAAATGTCAAATCCTCGTTATCCTCATACATTGTCAGATAATCTCCGGCGTAGTACGGCGCAATTGCCGCCGAGCCGTTCTTCATTTTGTTGAAAATTTCGTCCATGACATAGCTTTGCACAAGCGGCTTCTGCTGCTTTAAAAGCTCCATCGAACTGCGCCAAAGCGCCGTATCGGTAGTATTTACGTCAATATTCTGCCAATACATCGCCGTACCGAATGCGTCTCTGGGGTTATTAAACTGCAAAATCTGTCCCGAATAGTTTTCGTCCCACAAACAATCCCAGTCGTCCGGTTCGCCGTCTGTAAGCGCAGAATTGTAAATTATGCCGACATAGCCGCAGAAATACGGTACGGTATATTCGCTTTCGGGGTCGTAATACGCATTTTTGTACTGCTCGTCAATGTATTTAAAGTTTGGAATGTTTTCAAAGTCAAGCTTTAAAAGCATATCCTCATTACGCATTTTTTCAATCATGTAGTCCGACGGAATAATCAAATCATAGCTCACTCCGCCGCTTTTAAGCTTATTATACATATCCTCGTTGCTTGCATAGGTGGTGTAATTAAGCTTTAATTTTCTGCCGTGCTGTTCAAAATAATATTCTTCAAATTCCTTGTTAACGTCAAGAGAACCCTCCGAACCGTCGGATATGTATTCACCCCAGTTATACACATTCAAAACGTCCGTGTCCTGTTTTCCGCCGCAGGCGGTAAGCGTCAGAACCGCCGCCGCTGCCAAAATAATCAGTCCTTTTTTCATTTCACTCTTGCCTCCTTAACTCCGCTCCTGCGGTCTGCAAGATTGGAAAGTATCAAAAGCAGCAGCACTGCGCCTATCATAAGTGCGGAAAGCGCATAAATATCGGGTGTTACCTCTTTTTTTGTCATTGAGTATATCAGAAGCGGAAGCGTCTGAAAATCCGTTCCGGTCGTGAAATAGCTTATCACGAAATCGTCAAGCGAAAGCGTGAACGCCATAATAAATCCCGACACAACTCCGGGCATAATGCTTGGAAGCTCCGCTTTGAAAAATGATTTAAACGGCGTACAGCCCAAGTCCATTGCCGCCTCTTTAAGCGATTTGTTAAGCTGCAAAACCCTCGGTCTTACCGATAATATAACATACGGCAGGCAAAAGGTTATATGTGCAATAAGTATTGTGGCAAATCCGAGGTTTTCCTCGCTGTTTAAGAGCGTTCCCACAAACACAAACAGCAGCATCATCGAAATTCCCGTTACTATATCGGGGTTCATCATCGGTACGTTTGTAAGCAACAAAACCGTGCCCTTTACGGCTCTGTTTTTGAATTTGCCTATTCCCACAGCTGCCGCCGTTCCTATAAGCGTCGAAATAACCGCCGCCGAAACAGCAAGTACAAGCGTATTTTTAAGCGCCGTAAACGTTGCGGGGCTTGAGAACAGCTCCCTGTACCAATAGAGCGAAAATCCCGTAAAGCCGCCGGTGTTTCCCGTGCTGTTAAAGGAAAACAGAATAAGAACCAATATGGGAATGTACAGCAGGGTAAATATAAGCGCAATATAAATCCTTGATAAAGCTTTCATTTTATACCGTTCCCTCCTCTCCGTTATCGGCAAATCTATTCATTACCCACAGCGACAGCAATACCAGAATCATCATAACAAGCGATATTGCCGCACCGACATTGTAGGTGTTCACATTCTGAAACTGCCTTTCGATTGTGTCGCCCAGTAAATCAAACGTTCCGCCGCCGAGCTTCTGCGAAATGTAAAATGTGCTTATTGACGGCACAAACACCATTGTAACGCCCGAAATAATTCCCGATGAGGAAAGCGGAAGTATTACCTTTAAAAGCACCTTTATATGGCTGCATCCCAAATCGGACGCCGCCTCCAAAAGGCTTGTGTCTATTTTGGAAACAGCGGTATACAGCGGCAGTACCATGTACGGAAAGAAGTCGTATGCCATGCCGAAAATAACTGCACCCTTTGTGCCTATAAGATGTACCTTTCCAAAATCGAAGTGGGAGAGAATACCGTTTAAAATTCCGCCGTCATCCATTATTGCCATCATGGAATATGTTCTTATAAGCAGATTTGTCCACATAGGCAGCATTATAAGCATTATCATAATTTTCTGCTTTTTTTTGTCGGCGCGCGCCATGATGTATGACAGCGGATAGCCGAGGATAAAGCAGAAAAACGTTGCAATAACCGACAGGCTGACCGACAGCGCAAAGGTGTGCATATGCTCTTTAAGCGCAAGTATGTTATCAAAGGTAAAATCACCGTTCGCATTCGTGAGCGCGAAATACATTACAAAAAACAGCGGCAGGACGATGAACATAATCATCCATAAAATATGCGGATATGCCGCAATTTTGCCGGAAATACTCTTATGCTCCACTTTTTCATTCCCCCTCATAATCCACATTTGAAAGCTCGTCGATTTCATCGCTGAATGTGGAGTAATCTCCGAACAAGCCGGAATATTTTGATTTTTTCATTATGTGTATAGCGTCAGGCTCTATAAACAAGCCGATTTTTTCGTCAACGCCGACAAAATCGGTAGTCTGAATCATCCATTTAAAGCCGCCGATGTCCACGATTATCTCGTAATGAACGCCCTTAAAGGTAACGGAGGTGACAATTCCGGTAAGCATGCCCTTATCTGCCGCAACAACGTCGACATCCTCCGGACGGACAACAACGTCAACTGCTTCGTCTTTTCCGAAGCCTTTATCCACGCACTCAAACGTATGCCCCGAAAAAGTTACCTTAAAATCATCGTTCATGATACCGTCAACGATGTTGCTCTCACCGATAAAGTCCGCAACGAATGCGTTTTCCGGCTCATTGTAGATGTCTGTCGGCGAACCTATCTGCTGAATTTTTCCCTCCGACATAACCACAACAACGTCCGACATCGACAATGCCTCCTCCTGGTCGTGCGTTACGTATATAAAGGTAATTCCCGTCTGTTTCTGGATTTTTTTCAGCTCGTTCTGCATATCCTTTCTGAGCTTTAAGTCCAGCGCGCCCAGCGGCTCGTCAAGCAAAAGCACCTTAGGCTTGCTGATAAGAGCTCTTGCGATTGCCACACGCTGCTGCTGACCTCCCGAAAGGTGATTAACGTTTTTGCGCTCAAAACCCTTTAATGCCACAAGCTCCAGCATTTCTTTTACCTTGGCGGAGACTTCCCTGTTGGGCAGCTTTTGCAGCTTTAATGAAAACGCAATGTTTTCGTATACATTAAGATGCGGAAAAAGCGCATATTTCTGAAAAACCGTGTTTATATGCCTTTTATACGGCGGAATATGATTGATTTTAACGTTTTCAAAAAACAGATCGCCGCTGTCCGGTTCTTCAAAACCGCCTATTATTCGCAGAGTGGTGGTCTTTCCGCAGCCGGACGGTCCCAAAAGCGTAATAAATTGTTTGTCGTATATATCAAGGCTCAGATTATCGAGAACGCGCTCTCCGTCAAATTCCTTGGTAATACCTTTAAGTTCGATTATTTTTTTCATAATAAACCTCCCATCTGCCAATACAAAAAGGCAAGCGACTATACATCGCTTGCCTGAATAAGCTTCTTTATCACAAAGAGACCGTATCGGATAGGTTTTGAGAGTCTCGCACTCTTATTGACCGTTTCACAAGTCGATGTATATTCATCGTTTCATGGTTATAAAGTAACCAACTTATAAAATTTGAGTTTCTAACTCAATCAATAAGGCAGCGTCAGCTGCCACCGATAAAAATTTTATCGGGATTCGGCGTTCGACCCGGCTGTCCGTGTGGCCTCGGCTAATTTCTTAGCGGTCTTTATATTATTTATCCAAATTATATCATACCGGTACACTGTTGTCAATATAAAATATGACATATTTTTTAACGTAATGTACCGCTTTTTTATGAATGTTTTAAGCTTTTCCCTGTTTTTGCATTTCCAGATATTCGTCATATGTGCACATACGGTCAACAATCGTGCCGTCGGATTTAATATCAATAATCCTGTTTGCAATCGTGTTGATAAATTCGTGGTCATGCGACGCAAATATCACGTTTCCCTTAAATGACGTCAGACCGTTGTTCACGGCGGTGATTGATTCAAGGTCAAGATGGTTTGTCGGCTGGTCAAGCAGCAGCACGTTCGAGCCGAACAGCATCATTCTCGACAGCATACAGCGCACCTTTTCTCCTCCCGAAAGAACCTGTACCTCCTTGAAAACGTCGTCTCCCGAGAAAAGCATTCTTCCCAGAAATCCTCTTATATACGTTTCGTTCTGCGTTTCGTAGCCTTCGGGGCTGAACTGCCTTAACCAGTCGATAAGATTAAGCGTGCAGCCGTCAAAATATTTTGAATTATCCTTGGGGAAGTAGCTGCGTGATGTGCTCACGCCCCATTTTATACTGCCGCTGTCGGGTTCGGTTTCCTCCGCAAGAATACGTATAAGAGCCGTTACGGCAAGCTCATTGTCGCCGATTATTGCTATTTTATCGTCATGATTCATCGTAAACGAAACGTTGTTTAAAAGCAGCTCTCCGTTTTCGGATTTTGAAATGCCTTCAACAAACAATAAGTCTTTTCCGGCTTCTCTGTCCATGTCAAAGCCGACAAACGGATACCGCCTTGACGATGCCGGCATTTCCTCAACGGTCAGCTTGTCAAGCATTTTCTTTCTGCTTGTCGCCTGCTTGGATTTCGATTTGTTGGCAGAAAAACGGCGTATAAAGGTTTGCAGCTCGGCTATTTTTTCCTCCGCCTTTTTGTTCTGCTGCTTTATCATTTTCTGAATCAGCTGGCTCGATTCATACCAAAATTCGTAGTTTCCGACATACATTTTGATTTTTGTATAGTCAATGTCAACGATGTGCGTGCAGACAACGTTAAGAAAATATCTGTCATGCGATACTACAATAACCGTTCCCTCATAATCCGCCAAAAACTCCTCCAGCCAGTCTATTGCCTGAATATCAAGGTGGTTTGTCGGCTCGTCAAGCAGAATAATGTCGGGGTTTCCGAAAAGCGCCTGAGCAAGCAGCACCTTGACCTTTTCGTTACCGTCAAGCGCCGACATTTCCTTGTATAAAACCGATTCTTCAAGACCGAGTCCCTGTATCATCTTTGACGCGTCCGATTCAGCCTCCCAGCCGTTCATTTCGGCAAATTCCGCCTCAAGCTCCGCCGCGCGTATTCCGTCCTCATCGGAAAAATCGGGTTTTTCGTAAAGCGCGTCCTTTTCTTTCATTATATCGTAAAGCTTTTTGTTACCCATAATAATCGTGTCAAGCACGGTATAGGCATCGTATGCAAAGTGATCCTGCTTTAAAACAGACATACGGCAGTTCGGGTCAATCGCCACATCTCCCGTACTCGGTTCAAGCTCCCCCGAAAGTATTTTCAGAAAAGTTGATTTTCCCGCACCGTTTGCTCCGATTATTCCGTAGCAGTTGCCCGGCGTGAATTTGAGGTTAACGTCCTTAAAAAGCGACTGTCCGCTGAAATTAAGGCTTACGTCCGTTACTGTAATCATTTATATTCTCCAATCTGCTTTGTTTATGCAAGCATTATACTATATTTTTCCGAAAAAATCAAGATTTATCCCGATAAAATGTTACAGAAAGGAACTGTAAAAAAATATTTTTTTATTTTTAAAAAATAATTGTGACAGGCGGCTCATTTTTTCGCAGCTCTTACTTATATTCAGACAATGATTTCCGTAACGCTTGACAAAATCGGTAATATGCGGTAAAATAAGTTAAATGCGAATGATTTGCATTTAGACGGAGGATTATTTTATGAAAAAATTACTCATACTTGATTCAAACAGTATAATAAACCGTGCATTTTACGGTATTCGTGCGCTGTCGGCGGCAGACGGCACTCCGACAAATGCCATATACGGTTTTTTAAATATTCTCACAAAGCTTATAAACGAGCAGCAACCGGATTATCTGTGTGCCGCATTCGATCTGAAAGCGCCTACGTTCCGTCACAAAATGTATGACGGCTACAAGGCGCAGCGCAAGCCAATGCCCGACGAGCTTGCGGCGCAAATGCCGATTGCAAAAGATATTTTACGAGCGATGGGTGTGACGATTTTTGAAAAGGAAGGCTTTGAGGCGGACGATATAATCGGCACTGTTTCGCGTATATGCGGCGAAAACGACACCGAATGTTTTATCGCTACCGGCGACAAGGACGATTTGCAGCTTGCCGGAAACGGAACAAAGGTAATTCTTACCGTCACGCGCATGGGGCAGAACGAAACGACCGTCTATGACGAGAACGCAGTGCGTGAAAGATATCATGTTTCGCCGCACGAATTTATAGACGTAAAGGCGCTGATGGGCGACCCGTCCGATAATATCCCCGGGGTTAAGGGAATAGGCGAAAAAACGGCAATGAGTCTTGTTGAAAAATATCACAGCATAGAATATATTTATGACAATATAGACAGCATAGACGTAAAGGGCAAAATGCTTGAAAACCTCAAAAACGGCAGGGATATGGCGTTTTTGTCAAAACAGCTTGCCGAAATAGATACAAGCGTGCCTATGGAATTTGACATGGAGGAATGCGGCTTTGACGGCGGTTTTAAATCATCGCCGGAGCTTTACGGCATTTTAAAGCGTCTGGAGCTTAACAGCATAATCAAAAGACTTGCTCTCACGCCGTCGGACGAAAGCGAAATTCAGCCGGAAACCGATATATTCAAAGACGCCGTATGCACCGAAATCAACTCCGCAAAGGAACTTAAAGCTGCGCTTTCCTCTGCCGGAGACGAAATATCTCTCATACTTGATTTTTCGGGAGAAAGCCTTGCCGCCGCTGCGTTTGCGGCAGGCAATAACGCATATTTCACCGCACCGTCGGTGACGGGGGCGGAGCTTTCGGAAACATTAAAGCCGTTTCTGGAAAATGAAGAAGTTAAAAAGAACGTATGCGATATAAAGGACTCGATTGTAAGGCTTTCGGGGATTACGGAGATAAACGGCATTGCCTTTGACGCGTCTGTTGCGGCATATCTGATAAACCCGTCACGCAAGGATTTTTCCGTAAATGCTCTTTGTGAGGATTTTCTCGGCGCAAGCGTTCCGGTGCGTGAGGAAAAGCAGCTTTCTTTGCTTGACGATGAACCGAACGAGGATAATAAATCGCTTGCTCTGCAAGCCGCCGCATTAAATGCGCTTACAAAAAAGCTTAAAGAAAAAATAAAGGAAAACAACCAGGAACAGCTCTATTATGAGGTAGAACTGCCGCTTATAAGCGTGCTTGCGCATATGCAGATAAACGGTTTTATGGTGGATAAGTCGGAGCTTGAAAGCTTTTCCGCTATGCTCAGCGCAAAAATAGACGCACTGACAAAGGAAATATATTTTCTTGCCGATGAGGAATTTAATATAAATTCTCCGAAGCAGCTTGGTGTGGTTCTGTTTGAAAAGCTTGCTCTTAAACCTGCCAAAAAAACCAAAACAGGCTACTCAACAAATGCAGACGCTCTCGAAAAGCTTAAAGACAAACACCCGATTATAGGCTTTTTAATGCAGTACCGCCAGTATACAAAGCTTAAAAGCACCTATTGCGACGGTCTTGTGCCGCTTATAAACAGCGAAACGCACCGCATACATTCAAGCTTTAATCAGACCGTAACCGTTACGGGCAGAATAAGCTCCACAGAGCCTAATATGCAGAATATCCCGACGCGCACCGAGCTTGGGCGCGAGATAAGAAAGATGTTTGTCGCAAAGGACGGTTATACGCTTGTCGACGCAGACTATTCGCAGATTGAGCTGAGAGTGCTTGCACATATGGCGGACGACGAAACGATGATAAACGCTTTCAGAAACAATGAGGATATTCATGCCGTAACCGCATCACAGGTTTTGGGAATACCTCTTAATGAAATAACCAAGGAGCAGCGTTCGAGCGCAAAAGCGGTTAATTTCGGCATAGTTTACGGAATAGGCGAATTCAGCCTGTCGCAGGATCTGGGGATAAGCGTCAAGGAGGCAAAGGCATATATAGACAGCTATCTTGAAAAATATCACGGTGTGCGCAAGTATATGGAGCGCGTCAAAAAAGAGGCAAAAGGAAACGGTTATGTAACGACAATGATGAACAGAATACGCTATATTCCGGAGCTTAAATCTTCAAATTACAATGTACGCCAGTTCGGCGAGAGAGCCGCCATGAACACTCCCGTACAGGGCAGTGCGGCGGATATAATAAAGCTTGCGATGGTTCGTGTGGATAACAGGCTTATCAGCGAAAAAATGAAATCACGGCTGATTTTACAGGTGCACGACGAGCTTATTGTCGAAGCGCATAACGATGAAACGGAAAAAGTGAAAAAGATTCTTAAAGAAGAAATGGAAAACGCCGTACAGCTTAAAGTTCCGCTTATTGTGGATATGGCGGAGGGACACAGCTGGTACGAAACAAAATAATATTTTTCAATTACGATTTATGCCGTCATACGGCGGCGGAACGGAGGTTTTTTATGAAATTAAAAAAATTTATATTATTGCTTATGTCGGCGCTGATTTTAACCGCCTGCGGCAATGCGGGGCAAAGCCAAAAAAGCGATAAATTACAGGTTTATACCTCATTTTATGCGATGTATGACTTTGCAAAGCAAATAGGCGGCGATAAGGCGGACGTTTATTTGCTTTGCCCGGTAGGCTCCGAGCCGCACGATTTTGAGCCGAAAACCTCCGATATGGCAAAGCTTTCAAAGGCTGATGTTTTTATTTATAACGGAATGGGCATGGAATCATGGGCGGAAAAAACCGTACAAAGCCTTAAAACCGACACATTATCGGTGGTCGAAGCGTCGAAAAATATTCCGTATGTTACAGAAAACGAGGACGCGCACGTATGGCTTGACCCGGAAAATGCAATTTACGAAATGAAAAACATAAAGGACGCATTCTGTGCAAAGGATGCGTCAAATTCGGCATACTACGAAAGCCGTTACGAGGAATGTGAAAAGAAAGCGGATAAGCTCATTGATGACTACAAAGCTGCGTCAAAAGACTTTAAAAACAGAACGCTTATCACCTCTCATGCGGCATTTTCGTATTTGTGCGATGCGTTTAATATGTCGCAGCTGGCAATCGAGGGCAGTAACGGCGAAAGCGATCCGTCACCGGCAAAAATGGCGGAAATAATTGATTTCATCAAAACAAACGATATAAAATATATTTTCTACGAATCACTTGATTCCTCCAAAACCGTTGATTCAATTGCAAACGAAACAGGCGCACAGACGCTGGCATTAAGCCCGTTTGAGGGCGATACTGACGGAAAGGACTACTTTACCGTTATGGAGGAAAATCTTGAAACCTTAAAGAAAGCGATGAACTGATATGAATGAAATTTTGTCGGTAAAAAATCTTACGTTTGACTACAATGGCACACCGGTGCTGAAAAAAGTTAATTTTACCCTGCAAAAGGGCGATTTTCTCGGAATAATCGGGCCGAACGGCGCAGGTAAATCCACACTTATAAAACTTATACTTGGAATGCTGCCGTGCGAAAAAGGAGAAATAACCATATTCAAAAAAAGCTTTTCCGAGGTGCGCAGCAAGGTCGGATATGTGCCGCAGAAAGCCAATTCGTTTAATTCCTCTTTTCCTGCCACGGTCAGAGAGGTGGTTGCGGCAAATCTTTATCCGCAAATCGGGCTTTTTAAGCCTATCGGCAAAAAATATGACGGACTTATTCGCCAAACACTTGAAAAAGTAGGCATGGCGGAATACGAAAACCGGCTTATCGGCAAGCTGTCCGGCGGACAGCAGCAGCGTGTTTTTATAGCGCGCGCGCTTATTTCACAGCCGGAGCTGCTGCTCATGGACGAACCGACAGTCGGTGTAGACGCCCCGTCCGTAAGAGAAATAATGAATCTTATTTCCGATCTGAACTCACAGGGACTTACAATCGTTATGACAAACCATGACACACCGTTGCTTGTACAGCATTCAAGCAAGCTTTTGATTTTCTGCGAGCATGGGTATGAGGAATTTGTCAGCCGTGCGGACTTAACCATGGACGAAATTAACAGAATTTTTGCAGGAAAGAGAGAGCATCATCATGAATAATATGTTTTCATACGAATTTATGCAGCGCGCTTTTCTGGCGGCTGTGCTTATAGCGTTCACCGCACCGTGCATAGGACTTAATATAGTCCTCAAAAGACTGAGCGCGGTGGGCGACGCAGCGTCACATTCCGCGCTTGCCGGAATAGCGTTCGGATTGCTTATCGGCATGAACCCGATTCTGGGTGCGGTTATTTTTTCCGCGGCGGCTGTGCTGTCCATAGAGGCGCTCAGAAAAAGCTTTAAAAAATATCCCGAAATAGCCACCGTTACGGTTATGTCTGCCGGAATAGGTCTTACGGCGATACTTTCGGGACTTATAAAGGACGGATCAAGCAATGTCAACAGCTTTCTGTTCGGGTCTATTGTTGCAATTTCGGATTTTGAGCTGTACTTAACGGTAGGTTTAAGCCTTGTCGTTGCGGTTGTGTCGCTCCTGCTTTACAAGGAACTGTTCTACATAACCTTTGACGAGGAGGCGGCGGGTCTTGCAGGACTGCCTGTAAAAACCATAAATTTCGTGCTTATGCTTCTGACTGCGGTAACCGTCAGCGCCGCATCGAGAATTGTCGGTGCGCTTATGATTTCATCATTGCTTGTAATCCCCTCGGCGGCGGCTATGATGCTTTCAAAAAGCTATAAGCAGACGCTTATTATTTCTGTGATTTTTGCCGAAATTTTCACGATAACGGGACTTGTACTGTCGTTTTATCTTGACCTGCGCCCGGGCGGAACAATCGTTCTTACGGGTGTGGTAATTCTGATTATTACCGCGGCTCTGACGCAAAGGAGGCGGCTGTGATGGGAAACGCCGATATTACCGGTCTGCTTTCGGGATATGGCATGAAATGCACGCGGCAGCGCGTGGACGTAATGCGGACACTGGTAAATTCCGATGCGCCGATGAGCGCCGAGATGATTTTTTCGCAGCTTAAAAATGTGTCGCTTTCCACCGTGTACCGCATACTGGAACGTTTTACGGCAGACGGCATCGTTACACGGTGCGTGTTTAACGGCAGCTCCGAGATATATTATGAGCCGTCGTCGGTAAAGCACAGACACTACACCGTCTGTCTCGGCTGCCATGAGGTGAGATATATAGACACCTGTCCGGTGCATGATACAGCAATAAATAACTTTACCGTTACCGGTCACAGGGTTGAATTTTACGGCTACTGCGACAAATGCCTGAAAAAATCCGCCGTACCGTCTAAGCCTTGATTATTTCCCATGCCTTCACAAGCCGTTCAACCGTCCATGCCGCATTCGCCGGTGAGGTTGACGGCAGGCATACGGCGGCTTTGCCGACGGTGTCTTTTGTATATTTATTGTAGTATTTTTCGGCGGTTTTTCCGTTGACAAAAATATGCTTAATGTCTGCCTTTTTGAAGATCTCCGATAAATCGTTCGGAACAGCATTTTTTATCGAGCTGTCGGAGCTGCCTTTTATTTCGCATGAGGCAATAACGTCCCACAGCGCTATTTTGTTTGATAACAGAAATTTTTTCTTTTCATCAATTGTTTCGGGTACCGGAGCGCCGAATATCCGTGACGCAACTTTCCAAAACCTATTCTGCGGATGACCGTAGAAAAACATCGCCTCGCGCGATTTTACGGAGGGAAAGCTGCCTAAAATCAGTATTTGGGAATTTTCATCATACAGCGGCGGAAACGGGTGTACTATCATTAATATCATTCCTTTCAGAACTATTTTATCACAAAAACGACATAAAATAAATATTTTGTGCAAAAAAGTTATACCTTTTCACGATTGCCTTTTTTGCGGAGGTATGATAAAATGTATTCAGAGAAAGGATGATTTAAATGGGCAGATTTGACGGATATTTACTTTGCAGTGACCTTGACGGCACTCTTCTTGACGATGAAAAATGCATAAGCCGAGGCAACATAGAAGCAATAGAATATTTTAAAGCAGAAGGCGGAAAATTTACGTTCTGCACCGGACGTGTGGTGGACGGAGTGAGGTATGTACTTGAATATGTGCGTCCGAATGTGCCTATGATTTGCTTTAACGGCGCAGCGATTTACGATTTTGAAACGGAGAAGTATCTGCATACAAAGCCGCTGTGCAGTCTTGCGCCGGACGCCGTTTCATATATATATGATTTGCTGCCAAATGCGGCTATCGATGTCTGTACGGCATATGACAGCTTTTTCTGCCGTACAAACCGTATACTGGAACGTCATAAGACGCTTGAGCATTTAAAGGACAATTACGTTGATTTCAGAGATATAAAGGGCGAATGGATGAAGGTTATATTCATGACTGAGCCGGAGGAGCTGCACGAGGTCAGAGACGCATTCAAAAACTATCCGTACACGGATAAGTTTGATTTTGTTCAGTCCTGCGAAAATTACTATGAAATGCTCCCGAAAGCATCGGGCAAAGGCTACGGTCTTAAAGAATTGGTAAAGATACTCAATGCCGATATGTCAAAAACGATAGGAATAGGCGATAATTTCAATGATATTGACTTTGTCCGCACCGCCGGAATAGGCGCTGTCGTTAAAAATGCCGAAGATGAAGTGAAAAAAGCTGCGGATATGGTTGTTAATGCGGATAACAATTCCGATGCTTTGAAATCGCTTATAATGAGCCTGTAAAAAGCATATATGTAAAAAAGCATCTCGCGGAAGATGCTTTTTTACTGCTATGTATAGGATAAAAGGGTAGAATGTAATTTCGTTCTACCCAGTTATTATATCATATGAAAACCGATATTTCAAGTACTTTTTATAAAAACGGTGTATTTTTCTTAAATCGGATTGTTTTTTGAAATTAACGAGCAATGGGTTGCTTGGATTTTTGTGCTGAACGGATAAACCGCACCCGACGGCGTACGTATGTACCCGGTTGCATGGGCGAGCAGCAGGCTATTGCCTGCGACCAGCCTCATGAGAGGTGCGGTTTGTTCGTAATTTTAAAGATTTTTTTATTTTTTCGCTTTAAAATGGTCAGCACAAAAAGACAAGTAACCCAACTTAATAAACGCGGCGTGCGCCAATATACCTTGCCATATAATATCCGGAAGTAATATCCGAATACATTATGCTCTTTCCTGTTGACGGCGAATGAATCATCATTCCGTCACCCACGTACATACCTACGTGGCTTGCATAGCCGCCCGAACCGAAGAACACCAAATCGCCCGGTTCAAGCTCATCCTTTGACACCGCAACACCGTTGCGCATCTGGTCGTTTGCGACACGGTTTATAGAAATGCCGTTCTTTTTGCACACGTACTGCATAAATCCCGAACAGTCAAAACCGCTCGGCGTTGTGCCGCCCCATACATACGGAGTACCGAGATATTTTGCCGCCTCGTCAATCAGCGACTGCCCCTTGGGGTTTGACGCAACATATGTATTGGTTGCTTTATCCGATTTTGCCGCTTTATAATAGAAGTCAACCGGCACGCTGTAGCACTCGCTGCCGTCCGGCAGAACCGCTCCCACGATAATCGAATAATCCTTGTTTGTTCTCATCCAGTCCGCATCGATAACTGTCGAGGTGGCATCTACATCCTCCCAGATTATCGCTTCACCGTAGCTGTCCTTTATAAGCACACGGTAAGATGATGCACCTATTGTCGGAGTCCATGAAACCTCAAAGGCTCCCTGTTCTATTTCCGAATTGTCCTCCGGCAAGGTAATTTCCGGAAGATTCATTGAGTAATCCTGATTTGCAAACGCTTCATATGAACGGTTAACGCTCGCGATTGCCTGTTCCCTTGTTGTTGCCTGACCCGGCTTGAAGCTGTATTCGTCAACGCCGTTCATAAGCGAATAGTTTAGCGCCGTAATTACCGATGCCTTTGCCCAGCTGCTTACTCCGCCGCCGTCGCTGAAGCTGTCGATTACATACGAGTCGCTTTCATCCGATAACGCAAAATTTGCTTCGCTCGCCGTAAGCGTGCTTACAAGCATTTTTGCCATTTCTTCTCTTGTTACAAGTCTGTCCGGCGTAAAGAAGCCGTTGTCTGTTCCCGAAACTATTCCGTAGCAGTATGCCTGAGAAACTGCAAGATTGTCCGTATCCTCAAACGGAGATACCTCCGGTACTATCAGCTCGCTGTCGTTTGAAAGTCTTTTGTAAAGATTCACAGCAAGCTCACAAAATTCCTGTCTGGTTATATTATCTTTCATATCCTGCGAAACAACAGAATACGAAACAAGTCCCGCTTCACTGGCTGACTGATACTCCGACACTGCCCATCCGCTCAGGTCAGCTGCCGCTGCTGATGAGGCTGCAAGCGCCGAGATCACCGGAACCGATAAGATAATCCTCTTTATTTTATTATTCAAGATGTTATTCTCTCCTTTTTATTCAAGCGGCAAATTTCCTTTTACGCGCCGCTTATAAAGACCGATACCCTATTTTTTCCCTTTTATTAATTTGTCATTTTAAATACGCCAATCAAGATACATCGCTTGTATTGTAACAGATAAGTTAAACAATGTCAAGAGTTTTGAGCAAATTTTTTAAATTGTTTAAAAAGTTTTTAAAACTTTTTTAAAAATTTAGCAATCATACTGTTACTTTTTAGCAAGTTATATGAAATATTATCGAAATTTAAATGTAATGTTTTAAAATGTCATCTTGAATATTTTCCGATATGTGAAAAATATTGTATATCAAAACAGTAATGATTACTGTTTTATACATAGTGAAATGAAAATATTACAGGCACATAACCAAACATTTACAAATGCGTTACATGGCGGCGTTTTTTTTATAAAAAATACGCAAACCGCACGTTTATTGCGTTCGGTTTGCGCTGATTTTTTACCTATATATAGTTGTATCGGAACGAGTTTCTACATATATATTGTAATTTCTACAATATAATCAAATACACGATTCCGGCAATAATCGAGGCAAATGTTCCGTAAAGTATTACAGGCCCGGCAATGGTGAATATCTGCGCTCCGACTCCCAAAACATATCCCTCCGTTTTGGATTCGAGCGCCGGCGCAACCACCGAATTTGCAAACCCCGTTATCGGAACAATCGTTCCCGCTCCGGCAAACTTCGCTATTTTCGGATAAATATCCAGTCCCGTCAGCAATGCGCTCAGAAAAATAAGCGTTATCGACACTGCCGTTGCCGCAATGTCATCGCTCAATCCCGCCTTTTTGTACAGGTCAAGCAGCAGCTGACCAAAGCAGCAGATAAGTCCGCCTATAAGAAATGCAAAAATGCAATCCTTAAACAGCGTTGAGTTGGGCGTTTTTTGCTTAACGTACTCCTTATATTCATTATTTGTCATTTTATTCTTCATAGTTTATCCCTCTTTAATGTTTTTTTCGTTTTTATTTTTTGCCGTTATTGGAAAAATATACGGTATATCGCCGCAAATCGTGAAAAAATTATGAATAAAGGATAAAATTATGTAAATAAGGTTGAAATTTTATGCCATTAGAGATATAATAGGTAAGGTAATCGCAGATTTTCGATAATTCACAGAAAGGCTTAGTGTATATGTTCGGATATGTTACCGCTTGTAAAAAGCATATGTCACCCGAGGATTTTGAAACATTCAACGCATATTACTGCGGAGTCTGCAAGGCAACGGGACGTATTGCGTCACAGTGCGCACGGCTTGGGCTGAGCTATGACATTACCTTTCTTGCCATCGTTATTTCGTCCGTTATGCAGGATTACGGCGAAGTCGGTCACGGCGGCTGTATAGCGCATCCGTTTAAAGACAAGCCGCATATAATACAGTGCGGTGCGGTTGATTATGCCGCGGCTATGGGCGTTATTCTGATGTATTTAAAGCTGCGGGATGACGTAGCCGATGACAAAAGTCTCACGGCTCTGGTTTTGTCCTCCGTTCTGCACGGCGGTGTATCGCGCGCGCAAAAGGGCTATGAGGAGCAGTATTCAAAAATAACGGATTATCTGCATAGACTTAATGTTCTCGAAAACGAAAACTGCGGCGAAATTGACAAATGCGCCGATTGCTTTGCGAAAATTCTTCAAACGCTGTTTGCGCCGGATTTTATCACCGACAGCGAGCAGCGGCGGATTCTTTCATGGGTCGGCTACAACACGGGACGCTGGATTTATATTCTTGACGCATACAACGATATGATAAAGGATAGGAAATTTAAAAGATACAATCCGTTTCTGGCATCGATGCACGGCGATTTTGACGAATACAGAAAAAACATCGGAGAACAGCTTAACGTTTCTCTGACATTCACCTTAGAAAATATTGCTTCCGGTTTCGATTTACTTGACATCGGACGAAACAAAGCAATAATAGAAAATATAGTATATATAGGCATGAGAGCAAAGCAGGATTCGATTTTGTCGGAGTCCGGCAAAGCCGAAGGGAGTTAATGATCTGAATATGAACCCTTATGAAGTATTGGGCGTAAGTCCCGGCGCAGACGAAGAAACCATAAAAAAAGCGTATAGGGAGCTGGCGAAAAAATACCATCCCGACCGCTATATAAACAATCCCCTTGCCGATTTGGCGGCGGAAAAATTTAAGGAAATAAACAACGCCTACGATATGATTATGAAAGGCAGCGCACCGAAAAGCAATACAAGCGGCAGCGGCGGCGGTGATTATTACGGCACGGACGCTTTTGCGGCAGTCCGCAGCCTTATTAACGCAAACCGTACGGTCGAAGCGAAATCAAAGCTTTCGGGACTTCCCAAAACTGCCGAATGGTACTATCTTTACGGAATTATATATATAAAAGAAGGCTGGTACGACAGAGGTTTGGAAAGCCTCAGGTGCGCGTGCAGAATGGAGCCGGGAAACGCAGAATACCGCGCCACTCTTGAAAATATAACCGCACGGACGCAGACGTACAGAACCGCGCCCGTTTCGGGTACGGATTTCGGCGGCTGCTATGTATGTCCGTGCGACTGCTGCGGTATGCTCACCTGTATGAATTGCTGCTGCTGACAAAATAAACTGAAAGGAAAAACACAATGGAAGATAAAAAACAGCATATAACCTCAATAGGCGGTCAGGCGGTTATGGAGGGCGTAATGATGCGCGGCCCGTACAAAACCGTTGTTGCGGTCAGAAAACCGGACGGAGAAATCGAAAAGAAAATAGATGAAAACGGCACAAAAACTCGAAACGCATTTTTTAAGCTGCCTGTCGTGAGAGGGTGCGTTAATTTTATAGACAGCCTCGTTATCGGTATGAGCGCTCTGATGTACAGCGCAAGCTTCATCGACCTTGAGGAGGAAGAGGAGGAAAGCAAGTTCGACAAATGGCTTACGGAAAAGCTCGGCGACAAAATGAAAGACGCCGTAATTTATTTTTCCGTATTTGTTTCGGTGATTTTCAGCGTCGGACTTTTTATGCTTTTACCGGCGTTTCTCACAAAGGGCGTGGAGATGATAGGACAAAAATTCTCCGCCTTGCAGCCGATTGTGCAGACTCACACGTTCACAAGCATTTTTGAGGGTATTATCCGAATGGCGATTTTCCTCGGATATATGGCACTTGTTTCCAAAATGAAAGAAATCCGCCGCGTGTTTGAATACCACGGTGCGGAGCATAAAACAATCGCCTGCTATGAAGCCGGCGAGGAGCTGACGGTCGAAAACGTAAGAAAGCATACACGTTTTCACCCCAGATGCGGGACAAGCTTTCTTTTGTTCGTTATGATAATCAGTATACTTATTTTTGCGCTGCTGCCGAGATTTGATAACTTTTCGGGCATTGCAAGCATTTTATTAAGACTTGTAACACGTCTTGCTCTGATGCCTGTGGTTGCCGGACTTTCCTATGAGGTCATAAAATGGGCGGGCCGCAGCACATCAAAGGTTGTCGGTATTCTTTCAAAGCCGGGTTTATGGCTGCAAAGGCTTACCACCAACGAACCGGACGATTCGCAGATTGAGGTTGCGATTGAGTCAATCAAGCCGTGTATTCCCGAAAACAAAGAGGACGATAAATGGTAATACGCGCTCTTATTTCAAAAATCGCAGCAGAACTTGACGAAAACGCCGTATTTGAGGCGCGGCAGATAGTGATGCGTGCGGCGGATATGACAAATACCGACATGGTTCTGCGTATTAATGAGCAGCTTACGCCGCAGCAGGAAAGCATGGCTCTCGAAATGGCACGACGGCGCGTTTTAGGAGAACCGCTCCAATATATTCTTGGTTTTGCCGAGTTCATGGGACTTCGCTTTGAGGTGAACAGAAACGTACTTATTCCGCGCGCCGATACCGAAACACTTGTTGAAACGGTACTTAACGAAAAAAGCGGCGGTATTTCGGCGCTTGATATAGGCACAGGCTCCGGATGTGTGGGTATAAGTATAGCTCATTTTAACAAAAATGCACGTGTGACGCTGCTTGATATAAGCCGCGCCGCGCTTGATACGGCAAAGAAAAACGCAAAAAACAACCGCGTTAATTGCGATTTTATAAATATGGATATTTTATCCGGCTGCCCGCATGGGCAGTACGATGTTATCGTTTCAAATCCGCCGTATATCCGTCCCGAGGTGATTGACACCTTACAGACGGAGGTTAAGGATTTCGAGCCGTACACCGCACTTTGCGGCGGTGAGGACGGACTCGTGTTTTATCGGCGTATTGTTGAAATCGCACCGCGTATTCTTAACAGAAACGGTCTGCTTGCCTTTGAAATCGGCTACGACCAGGGAGAGGACGCAGCAAGTCTTATGCGTGGCTTTGACAATGTTCGCGTTATAAAGGATTTATGCGGAAACGATAGAGTTGTCACGGGGGTTTTGAAATAATGCGGCCGCTGTGAAAAAAAGGAGGATAAATTTTTGGGTTATTTATTTTTGGCGCTTGCGCTGCTTTCCGGCTCTACAAAGGGCTACTGCGGCAAAAAAACAAGCGGATATGTGTCAGAATACAAGGACGCAATGTTTACAAATTTTATCAGAATGGTTTTGTGCATACTGATAGGTTTTGTGATTTTGCTTATTCAGGGAAATATCGGACTTTTGAGGGTAAGCCGCGGACTGGCTCTTATTACAATGCTTTCCGGCGTGACAACCTCTGTGTTTGTCGTTAGCTGGCTCGTGTCGGTAAAAAAGGGCGCATATATGATGCTCGATGTGTTTCTGATGCTGGGGGTTATGGTTCCGCTTTTGCTGTCAAGCTTTATATTCGGCGAAAAAATACGTCTTAATCAATGGATAGGACTTGCAATACTTCTCATTGCCGTAATTATTATGTGTTCCTACAACAATCAGATTAAGGAAAAAATGAGTATTTCTTCGCTTGTGCTGCTTATCATCTGCGGTCTGGCAAACGGACTGACCGATTTTTCGCAAAAGCTTTTTACAAAAACAATTCCCGATGGAAACGCGGCGGTATTTAATTTTTATACTTATATATTCTCCGCGGCGACGCTGCTGGCGTTTTACATAGGCGCTAAAATCAAGGACGATTCGTCAGGTTCCGCAATGACGGTTTTCCGGCAGGTAGGCGTTTACATAGCGATTATGTCGGTCTGCCTTTTTGCAAACTCGTTCTTTAAAACAAAGGCTGCGGCATTCCTCGATTCGGCAGCGCTGTATCCTTTAAACCAGGGGGCGTCTCTTATACTTTCCTCATTTATGTCGAGAATATTCTTTAAGGAACGTCTTACCGCAAAATGCATTACCGGACTGGCAATAGCATTCGTCGGACTGCTCATTATTAATTTGCTGTAATTTTTTTCGGCAGTACGCTATATTATAATAATGAAAACCGATACCGGAGGGGAATATGGAAAAAGAATTTACGTGCTGTTTTACCGGACACAGGATTATTCCGGAAAACAGGGAGGATCAGATACGCTGTGTTTTGAGAATACATATAAAAAATCTTATCGAGGACAAGGGCGTGACGGATTTTATTGCGGGCGGTGCGCTCGGATTTGATACCATTGCAGCCGAAACCGTTATTGATTTAAAAAAAGATTATCCGTTTATAAAGCTGCACTTGTATCTCCCGTGCTTTGACCAGAGTGCAAAATGGAGTATGGTTGACAGGTACAAATGGCGGATGATGATGGCAAAGGTTGATGATTATGCTTATATTACCGAAAGCAAGTACACTCCCGACTGTATGCAAAAGCGCAATCGCAGAATGGTAGATGATTCGTGTTACTGCATAGCCTACTGCGTGAAACAGAACAGCGGAACGGGGACTACCGTACGCCATGCCGAATTAACAGGTACGGTGGTGTACAATATCGCCGAAATTATATATGAATAAGGGGATGTAAAAAAAGTCCAGTCCGTTCTGAAACATTTTTTCCTATCCCCTTAAAAGGAAAGGAGCTGTAAAAAAATACTTTTTTAACAGCTCTTTTTTTCAGGTAAGTGAAACAAGTATTTCTCTAAGCTCATCTTCGCTTATACCGTAAGTGAAGACGCTTATTGATATGCCGTTATTTATCATATAACATTCATACCCTTTTTCCTCTTGAATTATTACCGTTTTTACACCGCATATATCGCTCGTTTCGTATTCCGTACCGTCGATATATCCGCTCACATTTGCCGTATCCTTTGTGGTGACGGCGGTTACGCTCCTTAAATCATTGCCTGTATAGGCATAGATTTTTCCGTCGTACGAAAGCGAGCCGTCCTCATTCGCCGTAAAAACGTTTTTTTCATCGCCGCTGTATGTAAAATCCTCCGGCAGTACAATCTTTTTCATTAAATCGTACCCAAGATATTCGGCATACTGCTTGTTGTCCCACTCTATACTGTGATATTCCTCTGCGATGTCTGCGGCATATTTTGAAGCTGATGCACCGCCGCTTGCCGCACCGCCTCCGCCCGCCGCCGAACTGCTTACGGAATACTCCGTATCGTCCGTTCGTTCGCTCATGACCGGCGCGGCCTTCACGGCTTTCAGCACATTGATTTTCAATGCTGCCGTTTTCGTATTCTCCTGTTTCTGCTTGGCGACAGTTTCCTGTGCCTGCGCAGAATCGGATTCAAATATTATCGGCTCGGAAACACTGTCGTTTTCAAAGCTGTAAGACGGCAGCCCGGAGACTGCGTTATTCTCAGCCGGTTTCGGTGTAGAAGTAACCGCCTGCGGCGCCGTTGTTGCTTTTGCGGCAGGAGCGGCTGTTGTCTTGGGAGCTGTGCTCGTCTTAGGTGTTGACTTCGCTTTCGGCGCGGTACTTGCCTTTGGCGTTAGTTTTGCCTTTGGCGTTGGTTTTGCCTTCGGAGTCTGAGGAGAGCTTGTTTTCGGTACTGCACTCGTTTTCGGCACAGGCGTTGAAGCTTCGGGGGTATGAGGCTTGCCGGACTCTGTTCCGCCATGTCTGCCGAAAAGTCCGCTGTCGCCTGTGCTCTGTGTTACGGTGTATTCTTCTATAACTCCGCTGTTGTCTCTGTCAAGCATTTTGGGAAGCGTAAATGCCGTAACCGAAACAACCACCACCGCTGCCGCCGCAACAGAATAATACTTTGCAAGGTTTCTGCGCTTTTTCACACTTTTTTGCCGCAAAACCTGCTCTATAAGCTTTTCGTCCGCATGAATACTGTCGTTGGCGGCTTTAAAATTCTCCTTAAACAAAATTCTCCCCTCCTTTCAGCTTTTTTCTTAACAGCTCACGTCCTCTGTGAAGCTGTGATTTGACCGTTCCCTCGCTTACGGCGAGGCTTACGGCAATTTCCCTGACGGTCATTTCTTCATAATAGTACAAATATATAACTGTCCGATATTTTTTCGGAAGCTCCGCAACGGCAAAGTATGCGTCGCTTTGCTCCTGCGTTTCAAACGAAATTTCTTCCGAAAGGGGCACGGTCTTTTTGAACCATGAATTGGAGAATATATTTTTTGAACAGTTTATGGTAACACGTATCAGCCACGCCTTGCAGTGCTCCTCGCTCTCAAATACCTTTTTTGATTGCAGATACCGCAAAAAAACCTCCTGAACAACCTCATCGGCATATTCCTTGGCTTTCGTCTGCGAAAGTGCAAGCCTGTATACCATATCTATATATTTATGTACAATTTCTTCGGATGAAACATCAGCGCTGACTGTTTCACTTACCATCATTCTCCCCCTCTCATATATAATACCTTTTAAGACGGCGTTTGGTTGCATTAATTTTAAATTTTTTTAAATACTTTTATCTTTAATCGCCCGGCGCATCTCATTTGCCTCGAATTTCGATATTTGCTTTACGCTTAAAAGCGCATTAAGAAGCCGTACCGACGACCCGTCAAAATATTCGTTCAAAAGTTCCGACAGCTCCGCAAGCTGAACCGTTTTCTCCGCAAGCTTCGGCACGCACGTGTAATTCGGCTCGACGCGTTTTATATATCCCTTTTCTATGCACTTTTTTATGACGGTGTATGTGGTGTTTCTGTTCCAGCCGAAGCTTTCCGCCGCAATTTTTGCAATTTTCCCCGCCGGTATCGCTCCATTTTTCCACAATATATCCATTACCCGTTTTTCCGATACATAAAGATACATTATCCGTTCCTTTCCGACTATTGTTATAGTTAGTTTATTATATCATATTTTGTATTATTTTGCAATATCGGATTTCTTATATATTACACAATTTACACGAGCTTACTAAGGCATAAAAGTGTTTGTTTTTGCGGTTGATTTATTTTGGGGGTTGTGATATAATATATTAAATTTAACAATACACACAAAGTGCCGCCCATGCCGCACGCAAAGGTATGGGAGGTGAAAAGGGAATCGGGTGTAAATCCCGGACGATGAACAATCGCTGTGTGCTTACAAAGGTTTTTATTCTCATAGGCGAAAGCCGGTCATTGGGAAACTGAGAAGGCTGGGTATAAAAACGAAGTAGAAGTGAAGTCAGAAGACCTGCTTTGATGTTGTCTCCTAAGTTGTATGCAAAATAATTGTAAAATGCAGACTTTACAGCATAAGCCTATAATATTGGAGATAATAGCTTTGACGTGCTTGAAAACTTGTTTTTAAGGACTTATTCTTTGTGTGGGAATTGGTGGATATAACACGGGGAAGTTCCGCTGTTGCCGGACGCCTTGCAAGGCGGCTGAAATACCGCGGCTTTTTTCACCGCAAAGGAGGGGTCAAAAAATTAATGTATTTTAAAACAGATACGAAAGGAAAAACAAGGAAAATGAAATCACGATTTTTTAAAGGAATATCATTGTTACTGACAACGGCAATTTTATCTGCCGGCATAACAATTCCGTCTTTCGCGGAAGAAATTTCGGTATATGAAATATCAACGCCGGAGGAGCTTGCACAGTTGGGCGGAAAGGATATAAAGGGAAAGATTGAACTTTTGTCCGACATTGATATGTCAAATGTTGAAACAGAACCGATAAAATCTCTTAAAGGAGATTTTGCCGGAAACGGTTATATAATTTCAAATCTTACCATTTCGGATATATCAAATGCCGCACTGATTGCAAACCTTGACGGAACAGTATCCGATGTTGTAGTGGAAAATCCCAACATCACGCTTACAAGCATGAGCGGACAGAGCGCCGCAGCTATTGCCGGAAATGTATCGGACGAAAGTGAAGCAGTATTTACAAATTGTGCGGTAATCGGCGGTGCCATTGTTGACCAAAAGGGCGGAAGCTCAACGGCGGCGGGTGCGCTGGTCGGCAATGTAACCAACAGTACCGTGAAAATTGACGGATGTTTCAGTACGGCAGCTGTTACGGGAAATTATTATGCCGGTGGACTTATCGGTAAAATTTACGCCAAATCCGCACAAATTACAAATTCCGCCGTATTGGGAGATGTAACGTCAAAATCTTCATACAGCGGCAAAACGGGCGGATTTATCGGACTTATAAACGGAAGCAGTAATACTATCGGATTTGAAAATTGTTATTTTGCCGGAAAGGTTACGGGAAGATATAAATACGGTTTTGCGGCTTCAAGTTCATATGCACACCCTGCGATAAGCGTTCAAAAATGCTATTATGACGGCGAAAAAAACAAAGGAAGCAGTGCCTATTCTCCTTTTGAGTGTTTCTCATCGGATTCAGACGGAGCTCCCGAAAAAATAGAAAAAACCGAGGATTTTGCCTCACTTGATATGGGTGAGAAATTCTTGCAGAAGGAGGGTTATCCTTACCCTGCATGGTATGTAAATATGGGAGGGGACAAAAAGCTTTCTTTGACGGTGATTCCGCAGGATGCGCTTGTTACCCTTACCGATGAACAGGGCGCGGAATGTACCCTTGACGGAAACGACGGAATATATTCGGCAACTCTTGCCTGCGGAAGATATTCTCTTAATGTTGTTCCGAACGAGGGAGACGAAGAACATTCTCCCCAAAATATTACGGTTAATATGGGCAGAGTGGATAAAGACCTAAGGGTTGAACTGACTGCCAAGACCTATGAATTAACCTTTGACATTGCTCCGGAAACCGCAGAAGTAGTTTTATACAGAGGTACCGATGCATCGGGAGAAAAGCTCCTTGCGGAAAACGGAAAATATATCCTTACAAAGGGCGAATACTATTATGAAGCATCCGATTTCGGATATAAGACCAAATCGGGCTCTTTATCATTGTCCGAAGATAAAACAGAAACGGTTGTTCTTGAAAAAAGCGAAAGACATGAGCTTACTTTCCGTGTATACCCCACCTCCTCCGATGCAGCAATAACCTTGACGCGTGCTGACGGTGACAAAAGAGAAATGCAGGGAGAAAACGGAGTATATTTACTGCCCGAAGGCTCGTATGATTATAAAATTACAGCTGAGGGATATAAGACCAAAAACGGAACACTGTTAATACCCGGAACGGATAATATAACCGTAACGCTTGTTTCGGGAAACAGCTGGGACGGAACTCTTTCCGAAAAACTTGATGGAAGCGGAACGGAAGAAGATCCGTACAAAATCAAATCGGGAAACGATTTGGCATTTGCGGCGCAAAAGGTTAACGACAGCGCCGAAAACTACGCTTCGGCAAGCTATGTTTTGGAAGATGACGTAGATTTGGGATATATGACATGGATGCCGATAGGAAAAACCTCCGTTGCGGCATTTAAAGGAAGCTTTGACGGAAACGGTCACAAAATAAGCGGAATGAACGTATCCGATAAGGATAACAGCGTATATGCATATTATGGACTTTTCGGTTGTCTTGATGATGCGGAAGTAAAAAATCTTACGGTTGAGGGCGAAATATATTGCGGCGAAACATCAGGCTATGCAGGCGGAATTGCCGGCAGCGCCGTTGGAAACACAACGGTTGAAAATTGCGCAAATGCCGCATTGATTTCGGCAAAAGCGGGAGTGTCTGTCGGAGGAATTGTCGGTAAATGCAGAAAGAGCAGCGATATAGGCTACGGCAATGACGACAATACCGTTAAATTTATCAATTGCGTCAATAAAGGCGTAATTTTCATGTCCGGCGAAGACAAGAGCATATCAAGCGAAGGAACGGCCGGAGGAATTGTCGGATTCAGCAAAAATTGTGTTCAGTTTGAAAATTGTGCGAATTTTGCCGATGTTACCGGCGCAAACATTGCGGCAGGTATCTGCGGTGACCCCGGTTCATCACAGGGAAATATGCACCCGTACTTTAAATCCTGCTATAATACCGGAAACATCAGCGGCGTGCAGGGAGCATATGCAATTTACGGCAAAGACAGTATGTCACGCGCATTTGTGACAAATTGCTATTCGGTTTCGGCAAGCAATAAATATGTTATCCAAAAAACAGCTGAAGAAATGAAAACCGATTCGTTTAAGGAATTGCTCGATAACGGTCAGAATGTATGGCAAAGAGATGATGCCGTAAATTCGGGTTATCCGTATCCGTTTGGAGTAAACATACCCGAAAATGATTCAAAGCTGACAGAAGAAACACAAAAATATAAAGATATACTTACGATTTCATCCGATGCGGAAGTAGGAGATTGTTTCGGATTTATAAAGGACGGAATGACTGCGGACAGTGACATTGCGGTCAGCTGCGTTCAGACAGACAAAGAAAGCTATCTTACCCGCCTCGGAAACGGCACCGTAAAGCTTAAAAAGAAAAATGACAGCGGCGCTGCGGTTGTCGAAAACGTCACCCTTCTGTTTGTCGGAAACGGCGGGATGATGAGACGTGATGTAACGGTTATTATTAATCCGGAAAAATCATCAAGAGCAGCTTTGGTTGATAATATTGCACGTTTGTATGCGTCAAAAGCTCTTCCGGACGAATGGGTAGTATTTGATATGGCAGCGTATAACGCCATGAAAAATACCGGGGATATGCCGAAAATATCCGAGGATGCAAAGCAGAATTATATAAATGTTGCAATTGACGGATTGAATAAAAGCTATACTTTGCCTAATGACAGAGCAAAAGCGGAAATAATTATGGGAGCAATCGGAGTTGATACAACAAAACTATATCCCGTAAACTCAAATACCCCCATAAACAATGCGGCTCTTTTGAAAAATGAAAACTTCGGAGCGGATTATACCGCTGCGGTATGGGCGCTTTTGGCAGATATGCAGGGCAATGTAAGCTTTACAAAAGCTCAAATTGAAAATCTTGTAGATATTTTGATAAGAAATCAAAAAGAAGACGGTTTGTTCAGTTATACTTACGGGCTTAACACATTCGCCGACCCTGATACAACCGGAACGGCTTTGGCGGCAATTGCAAGATTTTACCTTTCGGAAAATGATTCTTACGGAATAAAAACAAAGGTAAAAAGCTTTGCGGATAAGGCAGTTGACGGACTTTCCGCAGCATTGGGCGAGAACGGCTCTTACGGAAATATAAATTCCGACGCAATGGTAATAACAGGATTGCTGGCATTGGGTATAGATCCGTCTTCCGACAGCCGATTTATCAAAAACGGATGTGCGCTTGCCGATGCGCCGATGCTTTATGTAAACAGTGCAAAAAATGGTTTTGTAAGCGCATATATGTCAGGCAGCGCCGGAGAAAAATATTCCGCAATGGCAACAGAACAAGGTTTCAGGGGCATTACGGCGCTTGAAGCATTCGAAAAAAACGGAAAAAATGCGTATAACATATATGCGTTCAATACTGCACCGCAAGATGGCAAACCCATAAAAAAGACGCCGGTACGTGCCACGGGAACGGGAAGTGTTGAACTGCCGCAGGAGCCTTCGGAATCGGCGGATAAAATAAGTGTAAATCTTGATATTAAAGCATTGAACAATTCTTGGTACAGCGGTACGGCAGAGGTAAAGGAAGGTTCAACGGTTTATCAGCTTTTGAAAAAGGTTGCCGAAGCGAATAATATTGAAGTAGCAGGACTTGAAAAAGGTTATGTGAGGTCTATGAGCTATAACGGACAAACTTTCTCGGAGTTTGATAAAGGTAAATCGAGCGGCTGGCTATACTATGTAAACGGCGAACTTCCGTTGGTCGGAATTACCGATTATGTGCTTAGCGACGGCGACAAGGTTGAATTTTTGTATACTGCGGATTATAAACAGGAACAGGGCGGCAGCTTATCCGGCGGCAAGAGAGGTACGTCTGCCGGCGGAAATTCGTCCAAGGATGATTCAAATACGACAGAGCCGCCTGCAAATACCGTATGGGAAAACATATACAGGGATGTTTCAAAAGACGCATGGTACTATAATGCCGTTGAATATGTGTGCAAAAACAATCTTTTTAAGGGTGTGAGCGACACTGAATTTGCCCCCGATGAAAACATGACAAGAGCAATGCTTGTAACCGTACTTTATCGTATGGAAAATGCCGAAAACACTTCGGATAAATCAAAATTCACCGATGTTCCCGACGGAGAATGGTACACAGACGCCGTTAATTATGCGGCGGCAAACGGAATTGTTACCGGCATAAGCGACACCGAATTTGCCCCGAACGCAAACGTTACGCGTGAGCAGACGGCGGCTATACTCTATCGCTATGCAAAAATGAAAGGCTATGATGTGAGCGGCGCTGCCGAGCTTTCGGTATTCAGTGACGCGGATACAATAAGCGATTGGGCGGTTGTTTCGTTCAAGTGGGCAAACAAAGCTGAGCTTATCAGCGGTGTGAGTGATACGGAGCTTTCTCCGAAATCAAACGCCACGCGTGTACAGCTTGCCGCAATTCTTATGCGCTTTCTTGAAATGAACACAAAATAATATACGTAATTAGGGGCTGTTAAAAAAGAGCGCAGAACACATAAAACGCACCCGACGGCGTACGTGTGTACCGGTTGCATGGGCTGGCAGCAGGCTGTTGCCTGCGGCCAGCCTTCGAGCGGTGCGTTTTATGTGTAGTTCAAGGGGAAAAAATAAATCGAAATCCGCATTTTTGCGGATTTCAACTTAAATTTATGTTTTATTTAAACAAATGATACCACTTTAATAACATTTATGCTCTTGAACGGTCTGTGCCTTTTTAAACAGTCCCTATGCCGCGTTGGATTTGTGCCGCCGTCGGCGGCGGAATGGAGATTAACATGAAAAAATCAATATCCCTGTGTCTGATACTGAGTTTTATTATGAATATTCATGTGTTTGCCGCAGACAATACCGTGGTAAACACTACGGTCGGAAACGTCGGAATGTATCTGTATGAAACCGTTCCCAAACCGCAGGCGGGTTCTGTCGGCGGCGAATGGGCGGTTATGGGCATGGCTCGCAGCGGACTGAATATTCCCGATGCATATTATGAAAACTATTACAAAACGGCGGAAAACTATGTAAAAGAGCATAATGGTATTCTTCATGATAAAAAATACACCGAATATTCAAGGTTAACGACGGCGCTTACCGCAATAGGCAAAGATCCGACCGATGTTTTGGGATTTAATCTCTTAACGCCCCTCGGCGATTATAAAAAAACCATACAGCAGGGCATTAACGGTTCAATATGGGCGCTTATTGCGCTTGACAGCGGCGGTTACAAAATGCCCGTAAACACAAACGCAGAGATTCAGGCAACACGAGAAATGTATATAAACTACATTCTTGAACACCGCACTCCGGACGGCGGCTGGGCGTTTTCCGGCAGCAGCGCAGATCCCGATATGACCGCAATGGCGTTGCAGGCGCTCGCAAAGTATCTGAATAATGACAGCGTGAAAGCGGCGGCGGACGGCGCACTTAGGTGTATGTCGGAGCGGCAGAACGAAAACGGCGGTTTTTCCGTTCAGGGAACGGAAATCTCCGAAAGCTGTGCACAGATGCTTGTTGCGCTGTGCGAAATGGGCATTTCTTACGATGATGCGCGGTTTGTAAAAAACGGAAAAACCATGCTTGATAACCTTATGACATATTATGTGCCGCAAAAGGGATTTAAGCACACGCTTGATTCGACCGAAAACCAAATGGCAACCGAGCAGTGCTTTTATGCTCTTGTTTCCGTAAAGCGCATGAATGACGGCGAAAACAGCCTGTACAGAATGAACGATGCGGTGTTTGCCGCACCTGTAAGAAAAACGGAGATAATTGCCGATATAACCTTTGGCGATGTACAAAATCATGCGTCGGAAACGGCAATTAAGGCTCTTTCGCGCCGCGGCATCATAAACGGAAAATCCGAAACCCTATTCGAGCCGGACAGCACAATGACAAGGGCAGAATTTGCCGCAATTACTGCAAGAGGGCTGGGACTTCCGCAAAAGGAGGTTTTGGCATTTAAGGACGTTACGTATGCGGATTGGTTTTATAATTATGTAAGCTCCGCATATTTCTACGGCATTATAAACGGCGTGTCGGAAAATGAATTTAACCCAAACGGCACAATCACGCACGAAGAAGCTGCGGTGATGACGGCAAGAGCGGCAATGCTGTGCGGACTTGACACAAGCGTGACGGATGAAGTCAACGATTATAACGGCGCATCGGAATGGGCGCGTGATTCTCTTGCATTTTGTCTGCAAAGCGGAATTATTTCGGATAATCCTATGCCGCAGCAGGCGGTAACAAGAGCGGAAATTGCGGATATGCTTTACAATATGCTTTCAATTGCCGGACTTCTCTAAGGAGTGAATTTTCTGTGAAAAAATACAAAATAGCGTCATGCGTTTTTATTGTAATATTTTCGGTATTCGTTTTTGCGATCGGAAATATGCAAAACAGCGGCAACCAAGCGCCGCACTCAACGCAAACCGCAAGCACAGCCGATAAAAATATACCGTCAAAAGAGGAAATTGACGAAGCAAAAAAGGAAATCAAGGATATTCCCGTCAAAGGCGAAAACGAAGCCGCAACGGAGGAAAACAAGCCTCAAAAATCCAATTCCGCACCTATGACAGCCGCCGAGAAAATCTCTTTGGCGGAGAAAATGTCACAGCAGCACACCGATGAGGGAAATGCAGAGGAAAATACAAACGAGTACAATTTCAGCGACCCCGCCGAAGAACCGCAAAGCACGCCCGCATCGGATAAGGAGCTTACCTGCACTCTATCGGTGCGATGCGATACGATTTTGAAAAACATCGCATGGCTTGATAAGGAAAAGAGGGATATTGTCCCAAAAGACGGCGTGATTTTTGCGGAGCAGACCGTAACGTTCCAAGACGGCGAAAGCGTGTTTGACCTGCTTTTGCGTGAAATGAAGAAGAATAAAATTCATATGGAATTTGAAAACACGCCCATCTGCAACAGCGCATATATTGAGGGAATTGCAAATTTATATGAGTTCGACTGCGGAGAGCTTTCCGGCTGGATGTACAAGGTTAACGGAGAGTTTTCGGATGACAGCTGTTCGCTTTATAAATTGAAAAACAACGACAAAGTAGAATGGGTATATACGTGCGATCTCGGCAATGACGTACGCTGACATGGAAGATCCGCGGCGCATCTCACCTCCTTTCAAGGCTCGGAGTATATACATACGCCGTCGCCTTTCAAGAAGGCAATCTGCTTGCGTCTTTTCCATGTTGCAGCTTGGGTGAAGATTAATGCCAAAACACGCTGTAACGCACTGCCTTTCAAGGCTCGGAGTATATACATACGCCGTCGCCTTTCAAGAGGGCAATCTGCTTGCGTCTTTTCTATGTTATAATTTATGTCGGCAAATGGCGGCGGAACGGAGATTTTTATGAACGAATTTAAAACCTATCACCCGATTGTGAATTTTACTTATTTTGTGCTTGTAATCGGATTTTCAATGTTTTTCATGCACCCGTTATGCCTTGCCGTATCGCTTGCGTGCGGTTTTGTGTATTCCGTTATGCTCAAAGGGAAAAAAGCTGTAAAAACAAACATAGCATATATGCTGCCCATGCTGATTCTGACTGCTATTATAAATCCGGTGTTTAACCACGAGGGCATGACCGTCATAACATATTTTCCGAACGGAAACCCTCTTACGCTCGAATCCGTTATCTACGGACTTTGCGCCGCGTCTATGCTTGCCGCGGTTATCTGCCATTTTTCATGCTTTAACGAAATCATGACAAGCGACAAGCTGATTTACCTGTTCGGCAAAATTACGCCGTCCCTGTCTCTTATTATTTCAATGACGCTCCGCTTTGTGCCGAGATTTACATCACAGCTTAAAATAACCGCCGACGCCCAAAAATGTATGGGAAAAGGCGTATCGGACGGCAGCGTTATAAAACGCGCAAAACACGGACTTAACATCTTATCCGCCATGGCAACATATTCGCTCGAAAACGCGGTCGAAACGGCGGACAGCATGAAGTCGAGAGGCTTTGGCTTAAAGGGCAGAACGGCATTTTCCGTATTCGCCTTTGACAGGCGCGACAAAACGGCTTTAATTGCTATAACAGCATTGGGAGCGTATACATTCATCGGAAAGCTTTGCGGCGGTATGTATTTCAGATTTTTTCCGTCCGTTAAAGGTGCGGAAATTTCACCCTACGGAATAAGCGTATTTATATCATATCTGCTGCTTTGTATGTGTCCTGTAATCATCGAAATAAGGGAGGTTTTGAGATGGAATGTTTTAAAATCGAAAATCTGAGCTTTACCTATCCCAATCGTGAAAATAAGGCTCTTACCGATATAAATCTTACGGTAAAACAGGGCGAATTTATAACGCTTTGCGGAAAATCCGGCTGCGGAAAAACCACCCTGCTCCGTCTTTTAAAGCCTGCCGCCGCACCGTTCGGCAAAACATACGGAAATATTTATTTTATGGGAAAGCCGTTATCGGATCATAGCGCAGAAGAACAGGCAGCGCGTATCGGATTTGTTATGCAGAGCCCTGATAATCAGATTGTGACGGACAAAGTATGGCATGAACTGGCTTTCGGTTTGGAAAATCTGGGAGTTCCAACCTCCGAAATCAGAGCAAGAGTGGCTGAAACGGCGCTGTTTTTCGGTATTCAGAATTGGTTCCATAAAAAAGTGACCGAGCTTTCCGGCGGTCAGAAACAGCTTTTAAATCTTGCCGCCGTTATGGTTATGCGTCCGTCGGTTCTTATTTTGGACGAGCCTTCGAGCCGGCTTGACCCCATAGCCGCACAGGAATTTTTCAACATTTTAAAGAAAATCAACCGTGAAACGGGCATCACCGTTATTCTTTCCGAGCATCGGCTGGAAAACACTTTTCCCGTTTCGGACAGAGTTGTCGTTTTGGACAGCGGAAAAATCATTGCGGACGCAGCGCCGCGCAAGGTCGGCGCAATTTTAAGAAACCACGATATGTATTCGGCATTGCCTGCTCCGATGCGAATTTACGGAGCAATCGAAAATGCCGATAATTTTCCGCTGACGGTTCGAGAGGGCAGAGCATGGCTTGAAGAATTTTCACAAAACCATGAATTGAATCCGTCATTAATCCCCTGCGCAGCGCCTTTGCCCGAAACGGACAGAGACATAGTTGAAGTCAGGGACGCATGGTTTAGGTACGAAAAAGATTCGCCCGATATAATAAAGGGTTTGAATATGAGCGTGAAAAAGGGTGAACTGCTTGCCGTTGTCGGCGGCAACGGCGCAGGAAAAACAACGGCTCTGTCGCTTATTTCCGGAATTAACACTCCGTACAGAGGCAGTGTGCGCACTGACGGGGTTTTGGGCGTACTGCCGCAAAATCCGCAGAATGTATTTGTAAAAAAGACGGTTTACCTCGATTTGGAGGAAATGCTTGCGGAAAAAAAGCTGTCGGAGGAGGAAATTGAAAAAGCAATACGTGACGTATCGGTTTTATGCCGCATAGAAAATCTTCTCCGAAGCCACCCCTGCGATTTATCGGGCGGCGAACAGCAGCGTGCGGCATTGGCAAAAATTTTGCTGATGTCTCCCGAAATACTTCTGCTTGACGAGCCGACAAAGGGCATGGACGCTCATTTCAAGGAGGAGCTTGCCGACATTTTGTCGGATTTGAAATCACAGGGAACAGCGATTGTTATGGTTTCTCACGATATTGAATTTTGCGCGGAATATGCCGACCGATGCGCAATGTTTTTTGACGGCGGCATAATTTCGCAAGGAAGTCCGAGAGAGTTTTTCAGCGGCAAATACTTCTACACCACCTCCGCAAACCGCATGGCATTAACCACGCTCCCGAAAGCCGTGCTTGCCGGCGACATTATCCTATCCTGCGGCGGTAAAGTACGAAAAAAAGAAAGAAAAAAGCGCTCCGTTCCCGTTAAAATAAGCAAAACTCCCACTATTGCGGAAACAAAAAAGCCGACCCTTTCAAAGCTGATTTTGGGAGGTATATTCTCGTTGATGTTTATTGCGGTATGCGTATTGCAGCAGTCGGATTATATAAATCTGAGCATGGGCGCAATGCAGACGGCTTCAATCTGTCTGCTTGGCGGAGCATTGTTCTGCTTTTTGCCGCAAAGGGAAATAGGCGTTAAAATACAGCAAAAAACAAGCCGCACTCTTTCAAAATGCACGATTGCGGCGGCGGTTATGATTCTTATCGCCATACCGTTTACCATTTATGCCGGCATCCGATTTTTCGGCGACAGAAGATATTATCTGATAAGTATGCTTATTATCCTCGAAACAATGATACCGTTTGCCATGGCGTTTGAAAGCAGAAAACCGCAGGCGCGTGAGCTTGTGATAATAAGCGTTATGTGCGCAATAGCGGTAGGCGGCAGAGCGGCGTTCTTTATGCTGCCGCAGTTTAAACCGGTTTTGGCTGTTATAATAATTACAGGCGTATGCTTCGGCGGCGAAACGGGATTTTTGACAGGCGCAGTCACGGGCTTTGTATCAAACTTTTTCTTCGGGCAGGGCCCATGGACGCCGTGGCAGATGTTTTCGCTCGGCATAATCGGATTTATTGCCGGAATACTCTTTAAAAAGGGTATTTTAAGAAAAACAAGGATTTCGCTTTGCATATTCGGATTTTTGGCGGCTTTGGTGATATACGGCGGAATTATGAACCCGGCTTCCGTGATTATGCAGCAGGTAAAAATTACTCCCCAAATGATTTTATCATCATACATCATGGGAATACCGTTCGATTTGATTCATGCGCTGTCAACCGCGTTTTTCCTCTGGTTTATATCAGAGCTTATGCTTGACAAGCTTGAAAGAATAAAAATAAAATACGGATTAATAGAATTGGAGATGTAAAATTTTTTACATCTCCAATTCTATACATTTCCAATCTTCATTCATCAAGTGATAAGTTTCATACTGCGGCGGCTGCGGTTCGTTAAAGCCGATTGATTTATAGCAATTATATGCCGCAGGATTATTTTCAAACACGCCTATCGTTATCCTTTCGGCAAAAAGAACATCAAACGCATACCTCACGGCAATTTTAAGCATCTGCTTTCCCAAGCCTTTGCCGCGTTTTTCGCCGTCCACAATGATAAAGCCGAATCTGAGATTCTTCTTTTCCGCATCAGTGAATCTCATAATCATATGTCCGACCGCACCCGTTTCATCAAAGGCGGTCATCTCATAAAAATTATCGTCATATGCGAAAGCGTCATAATACTTATTCATATCCTCTGCGGTTATCGGATAATGGTTATATCTTCCGGCGCTCCATTTATAAAACATTTCTTCATCGGTTATCCATGATACGATTTTTTCGGCGTCGCAGGCTTTATAGGGTCTTAATCTGAGCATTTTATCCCTCTTGTATTAAAATCTGAAATCACGCTGACCGTTTTCGATGGCTTTAAGATTTTCCGTGCAGATTCTTCTGACGTTATCGTTTGGAATATTTTTAAGCTCCTCCTCGATAACTTTTTCGCCGTTCTTTTTTGTTTCCTCGGACGCATAATCCATAAGGTACTCTTTAAGCGTCATAAGCGCATTCGGCTGACAGCAGTTCTGAATTGCGCCCGACTTCGCCAGAGGCATAAATCTGTCGCCCGTTCTGCCCTCGCGGTAGCAAGCCGTACAGAATGACGGAATATATCCCATTTCAAGCAGCCAGTTAAGCACCTCGTCAAGCGTTCTTGTGTCGCTGCGGTCAAACTGCGCCGTATTTTCCTCCGGTTTTTCCGGCGTTACATATCCGCCGACCGACGTCGAGGACGCACCGCTTATCTGCGAAATCCCCACTTCAAGAGCGGCTTTTCTGTTCTTTTCGCTTTCGCGCGTTGATACAATCATTCCGGTATACGGCACTGCAAGTCTTATAATTGCAACGATTTTAAGCCATTTTTCGTCCGGAACGGCATTTGTAAATTCGCCCGGGTCAATATCGTCTGCCGGACAGATTCTCGGCACGCTTATAGTATGCGGACCGACACCGAACCGCGCTTCGAGATGTTCTGCGTGCATAAGTATTCCGCACAGCTCATACGGATACGTATCCAGTCCGAACAGTACGCCCAGTCCCACATCGTCAATTCCGCCTATCTGCGCTCTGTCCATTGCCTCCGTATGCCAGTTATAGTCATGCTTCGGGCCTGCCGGATGAAGTTTTTCGTAATTTTCCTTGTGATATGTTTCCTGGAACAGTATATATGTGCCTATTCCGGCTTCTTTAAGCTGTCTGTATTCGTCAACCGTAGTTGCGGCAATATTTACGTTTACACGCCTTATCGCGCCGTTTTTGTGCTTTATCGAATATATGGTCTTAATACTTTCAAGTATATATTCCAGCGGGTTATTTACCGGATCTTCGCCCGCCTCGATTGCAAGACGCTTATGCCCCATATCCTGCAATGCGATAACCTCGTTCTTTACGTCCTCCTGCGAAAGCTTTTTACGGCATATATGCTTGTTTTTTACGTGATACGGACAGTATACGCACGAGTTTACGCAGTAGTTTGACAGATACAGCGGCGCAAAGAATACTATTCTTTTTCCGTATATCTTCTGCTTTATGCTGCGTGCAAGAGAAAACATCTTTTCGTTAAGCTCCTCAATATCGCACGCCAAAAGCACCGACGCTTCACGGTGTGTTATTCCTTTCAGCTCCGCCGCCTTATCAATGATTTTTTCTATAAGTTCTCTGTCGCTTTTGTGCTGACGGGCATATTTGAGCGTGTCGAGGATTTCCTCATGATTAATAAATTCATCGGCTTTTTCCGATTTCGGGTCATATTTGTACATAAAAATTCTCCGTTTCTTATTGACAATACGCCAATTTTTCTTTAAAATATTAGTGTGATGAACGGATTTTCTTCACTGTGCTTTATCCTGCCGCAGATAAACGCAAAAAATACCGCGGCACAAGGGATAACCGCCATGAATACAAGAATAGCTTTAATAGGAATTATAGTAGAGGACTTGAACTCTACCGATAAAATAAACGAAATACTGCATAATTATTCACAGTACATTGTAGGCAGAATGGGTCTGCCGTACAGAAGCAGAAACGTAGCTATAATATCGGTAATCATAGACGCTCCGGAGAATGAAATAAGCGCCCTTTCCGGCAAACTGGGAATGATTAAGGGCGTGAACAGTAAGGTGCAGTATACCAAAGCTTAATCTTGCTACTCGGAAACACAGCGCGAATCCTCGTCATCAGATATGATTATTGTATCACAAAAAACAAATGCGGTCAATACCCCAACCGCATTTGTTTTTATTTTTCATAGATACACGAAAGTATAATGTGACAAATTGTAAATTATTCCGCTACAAGTCCGTTTCATAATCTGTGAATGGTATGGAAATCCGCCGGCGGCGTATGTGTGCACTCCGATCACAATTCCTCATAAGTCCTTACGCTTTACCGGAACAATATTCGCCTATAAACAGTATCTCACCGCTTGTGTCGTCCTTTATAACAAACGTAAACGGCTTGTTAAACTTAACGTCAATCGGCGGTTCTTCGGGTATCAGAGCTGTTGTCCCGACCATAACTCCCGTTACAGCTGCCGCTTCGGTATCCTTTTCGGTAACTTTAATGTATGTTTTGTGCAGTACATCGGAAATAAAATTACTTCCCGATGCAAACATTTTTTCAAATTGCGCCGTTTTATCGTCAAACGCTTTGTTAATTCCGAGTGTTTTCAGCATCGGACTGAGCGATACGGAATATGAAAGCTCAAATTTCGGCATACTCAAATTGATTTTTGTTGCTTTAAAATCATCTGCATTTTTATTTAAAAAGCTTTCGGCATTTACCGAATCCGCATCGTTCATCAGAAGATACATATTAACATCTGCGTCTATTACGTCGCTTTCTGTGGGGTTTCCGTCCTTGTCGGCTTTGTCGAGTCTGTTTTTGTACGGCAGCTTAACAGCCGTAATGCCGTCCTTGTCAAGATAGCTTATGCGTCCTGTGCGGTTCATGAAGTCAATCTGCGACTTGCTGCCGTCTTTATTTGTAAATTCGTCCTTCTTTGTCGCTTCTTCGGGAAATTCCACCGCCCACATTCCCTTAAAATACACTGCGTTCAAAAGCGCTGCGTCAAATTCGGAATTATTGATTATGGAAGTGATTTTTCCGTTCGTTTTGTCCGTTACCCAGCTGTTGATTTCCTTTACCGCATTTTTGCTTTTCACCGTATTTGCCGATGCGCTGTAAAAATCCGAAACAGTCTTTTTGTATGTGTCGGCAAAATCCGATTTTGAATTGCTTTCGTTAAGCCAGATTGAATTTGCAATACTGAGCTTTAAAACGTCATGCTCCGAATACGTTTTTATAAGCTCCTTTGAATGTTCGTTAAAGGCGTCGAGATTGTCAATCCCGAGCGCAGCGAGCATTTCGCTTTGCGTTTCACCCTCTGCGCCGTTTGCGGCGAGTGCAAGCGCCATTTTAACCGAAAGCGGCGAGAACATATAGTTTTTATCATCAGGCATAAGCTCGTTAAGCTTGTCGGCAAAGGTGTCGGAGTCTGCTTTTATATTCTTAAAAATCCGCATAAGCGTTACAACAGCCTGCTCCGCAGTGTAGCTGCCTTTAGGGTCGAATAAGCCGCCGCCCACTCCGTTCATGACTCCGATGTTGCACACCGTCTGGACGGCTTCCATTGCCCAGGGTGAAATATCATCGGCATCGTCGAAGTTAAAATACATCTCCGTAGCTGCAAGTCCCAGATGTACACATATTCTTTTAAGAATTACCGCAGCCTCCTCACGCGTTAAGCTGTCATTGGGCGCAAAGAGATTGTCGGATTTGCCATCGATTATGCCTTTTTGGGCAAGTGCAAGAATTTTTTCGTCGTCCGTGTCAGTAAAGCTTTTGGTCGGTTTTTCAAATACTTCGCCGTTTGCGGCAAGCGCATTGTACGCAAGCTGACAAAACTCCCTGCGTGTGACTGCTTTGTGCCATAAGCGGTTAAAATCCTCCGTCACGCCGCTTTTTTCAGCTTTGTCAATATACTCCTGCGCCCATTCGCTCGCAGCGGGGCGCGGATAGCCGCCGGAATTTGCAAGAGCCGTAAGCGGCTGCATACCCATGCAAAGTGTTAAAAGTAAAGGTACTATCTTTTTCATGTTAATCCTCCTTTTTTTATGAAAAATTATCCTTCTACTATAAATACCGCCGACACCCCCGAAAGGTTGCATTATTTTTAAAAAAATTTTTTTTATTTTTACATTTACGGTAAAATCAAGATTTTTCGCGGTAATCGGTTGATTTTTAAATACAGCTGTGTTATACTATTACTATGGGTAATTATGGACTAAAACAGTTGTGCGAAAGGATTTAATGGCTATACGATGAAAAAGCAATCAAGACAAGAGGCGCGCCGCGCCGCATTTGCGCAGATTTTTCAGCTGGATAAACATTCGGACGAAATGGAAACAATGATAGGCTATATGCTGGAGGAAGACCCCCAATGCAACGACAATCTCGGATATATAACCATGGTTGTGAACGGTGTGAACGAGCATAAAGAGGAGATAGAAAACGCTATTTCGGCGCATTTAAAGCCGGGCTGGACTTTGCCGCGTATTTCGCGCGTTTCAGCGGCGGCAATGAAGCTGGCGGTGTTTGAAATGAAATATGTGGACGATGTTCCGCCAAAGGTTGCGATAAACGAGGCGGTCGAGATAGTGAAAATATACGGCCCCGAAAAAGACGCAGGCTTTGTCAACGGTGTGCTCGGCGCAGTCATGAAAGAACTGTCATGACGTATCTCGGTATCGACACAAGCAACTACACCGCCTCCGCAGCGGCAGCGGGCGAGGCGGTGTACAGCGAGCGGCAGCTTTTGTATGTAAAGCCGGGCGAACGCGGCATACGTCAGAGCGACGGCGTTTTTCAGCATATGAAGCTTTTGCCGGAGGTTTACGGCAGATTAGCGGAAAAAGTTGATTTAAAAAGCGTTGCCGCCGTTGGTGTGAGCACAAAACCGCGGAATGTAAACGGCTCATATATGCCGGTGTTTCTTGCCGGACTGGGTTTTGCGAGAGTTATTGCGGATACTTTGAATGTTCCGCTTTTTGAGTTTTCTCACCAGGACGGGCATATAATGGCGGGGATTTTTTCCTCCGGTACGCTTAAACTTTCGGAAAATGCGTTTTTATCGGTGCATCTTTCCGGCGGAACAACCGAAATTTTAAAAAGCAGATACTCGGGCGGCAGATTTCAAAACGAAATAATCGGCGGAACGAAGGACATAAGCGCCGGACAGTATATAGACCGCATCGGAGTGCGGCTCGGCATGGATTTCCCTGCCGGAAAGCATATGGAAAGTATGGCGGATTCAGTGACGGAGCATATAAAGCTGCCCGTAAATACGGACGGGGCATATATGAATTTTTCCGGTGCGGAAACAAAGGCGTCGCGCATGGCAAAGAGCTGCGATGCGGCAAAGCTTGCAAGGGGCGTGTTGATGTCGGTCGGCGAAACGCTTGTAAAGGCGGTCAATCACGCAATAGCGGAAAACGGACTTAAAGACGTGCTTTTTGTCGGCGGAGTTGCGTCAAACGGTATAATAAGAAAACTGATTACGGAAAATATAAACGGCAGAGCGCATTTTGCGTCAAGGGAATATTCAACCGACAATGCGCTCGGTACGGCATTGCTTGCAAAAAGAATGGCGGAGAACAAATAATGGAACCGAGAATAGGAACAGTAACACAGATTAATCAATATGTCAAAAAAATTCTTGATAACAACATAATACTGAATAACGTATGGGTCAAGGGTGAAATATCGAACTTCAAAAAGCATTATTCGGGACACATATACCTGACCTTAAAGGACGACGGCGGAGTGCTCAAAGCGGTGATGTTTCGCGGTGCGGCGTCGGGACTGGCTTTTACGCCGTCCGACGGAATGAAGGTCATGGCGCGCGGCAGAGTGAGCGTTTACGAAGCCGGCGGCGCATATCAGCTGTATATAGAAGAAATGCTTCCCGACGGTGTCGGCGAGCTTTATAAAGCGTATGAAAAGCTCAAAAAGCAGCTGGAAGAAGAAGGACTTTTTGATAAGTCTTTAAAAAAGCCGATTCCGCAGTTCCCGTCTGCGGTTGGGGTCATAACCGCACCCACCGGTGCGGCGGTTCGCGATATTATAAACGTAATAACGCGCCGCTGTCCCATGACGAAAATAATTCTGTTTCCGGCGCAGGTACAGGGTACGGGTGCGGCACAGAGCGTTGTAAAAGCGATAGAATATTTTAATAAAGCAAAAAATGTCGATACGATTATTGCGGGCCGCGGCGGCGGCTCGATTGAGGATTTATGGGCGTTTAACGAGGAAATAACCGCACGTGCGATATTTGCGTCGGAAATTCCGGTAATTTCCGCCGTAGGTCATGAAACAGATTTTACAATTGCGGATTTTGTTGCGGATTTGCGTGCGCCAACGCCGTCCGCAGCGGCGGAAATTGCCGTACCGTCCTCGCTTGAACTGCGAAACCGCCTTAAAACGGATATTTCACGTATAAGCATAGCGGCGGCTAAGCAGATAGAAAGCAGACGGCTTAAATTATCGGGAATGAAATTGAAAAAGCCGAGTGAGCGTATACAGGAAAACAGCCAGAGACTCGATAATGCGGCAAGGCGCATGGAGCAGTCGTTCAAACTCAAAATTGAGAGCAAGCGGCGCATACTGGGCATTGCGGCAGGAAAAATCGATGCGATGAGTCCGTTAAAGGTACTTTCTCGCGGATATACGATTCCCGAAAAGGACGGAAAGGTCATAAGAAGTGTAGAGGAAATGACGCCGGGCATGGAGTTTAAGCTTAAAATGTCTGACGGCGAAGCGGAATGTGCAGTAAAGGGATAATAATATGGAAGAAAAAAATTTTGAACAATCAATGAAAGCTTTGGAAGAAATCGTAAAAAAGCTTGAAAGCTCCGAAGTAAGTCTGGAAGAATCAATAAAGCTGTTTGAGGAGGGCGTTAAGCTCACAAAAAGCTGTCAGAAAATGCTTGATGAGGCGGAGAAAAAGATAACGGTTCTCATGACGGACGAAAACGGAAACGAAACGGACTTTATCGGTACGGAGGAAAATTAATTGAAATCGGAATTAAAAGAAAAATGTGCGGTGATTGACGCAGCCTTAAAAAAGTATCTGAAAGCGGAGGATAATCCGCAGAAGCTTATATATGAAGCAATGAATTACAGTATTTTTGCCGGAGGAAAGCGGTTAAGACCGATACTTATGACCGAGGTGTGCGCTATGTGCGGCGGCGATGTGAATGAGGTTATGCCGTTTGCGTGCGCACTCGAAATGATTCATACCTATTCGCTTATACATGACGATCTTCCGGCGATGGATAATGACGATTTGCGCCGCGGTATGCCGACAAGTCATATAAAATTCGGCGAGGCTATGGCAATTCTTGCCGGAGACGCGCTTTTAAACAAAGCCTTTGAAATCGCCGCGTCATATGACGGCAAATACCCCGAACGCGCCATGAAAGCGTTTGCAATAATTGCAGAATCCTCCGGCACGGAGGGAATGATCGGCGGACAGGTGGTAGATATAGAAAGCGAACACAAGTCCGTAACGCTTGACGAATTAAGGTATATTCATCTTTTGAAAACGGGTGCGATAATCCGCAGTGCGTGTGTCACGGGAGCTGTTATGGCAGGTGCGGACGAAGCCGCCGTTAATGCCGTGGACGAGTTTGCGAAAAACATAGGCATAGCGTTCCAGATTCGCGATGATATTCTTGACGTAACAGGAACGGAGGAGGAACTCGGCAAACCCATAGGCTCCGATGCTGAATGTGAAAAAAACACCTATGTAACGCTTGTCGGACTTGACAGATCCGAGGAGCTTGTTAAAGAATATTCCGAAAAAGCCGTAGCCGCACTCGGTATGTTCGGAGAAAAGGCGGATTTTCTTGTGCGCCTTACAAAATATATGTCGGGCAGAAATGTCTGACGCTTTATGAGAGGATTTTTAGAATGTATTTTCAGCAGCTGCTGCAAAACTCCGTACTCGGAACTGCCGTTATAGGCTGGGGTACGGCGCAGATTTTAAAATTTATACTTGTGCTTGTGATATATAAGAGATTTGATTTCAGGCGGTTTATCGGTTCGGGCGGAATGCCGTCCTCACATTCCTCGCTGGTCGTATCGCTTACAATGTCGATTGGTTTTATAAAGGGATTTGATTCGCTTATTTTTGCTTTAAGCGCGGTCATGTCGCTTGTTGTCATGTACGATGCGGCAGGTGTGCGCAGGAGCGCCGGACAGCAGGCGGCGATTCTTAACAAAATTGTGGAGGACTGGGGCAGAGCCGATTATTCCCTGACCGAAAAAAAACTCAAAGAGCTCTTAGGGCACACTCCTGTCGAAGTAATCGCGGGAGCGATATTGGGAATAATAATCGCCATAATCCGATATGTATGACATGGAAAATAAGCTGCGTATCTTACTACTATTCAATGCTCGGAGTACACACGTACGCCGTCGCATTTCATAGCAGCAACCTACTTGCTTCTTTTCCATGTGGGAACGGTAGGTAGTGGGAAAATAAACTGCGTACTTACTACTATTCAATGCTCGGAGTACACACGTACACCGTCGCATTTCATAGCAGCAACCTACTTGCTTCTTTTCCATGTGGGAACGGTG